>Ga0307516_10000188_pt1 | contig 79952 bp, 122 predicted proteins | sample 19_EM_MG_FD_203310 | JGI IMG/M metagenome (GOLD analysis project Ga0307516, IMG submission 203310) | Populus trichocarpa ectomycorrhiza microbial communities from riparian zone in the Pacific Northwest, United States - 19_EM | ecosystem: Host-associated > Plants > Roots > Unclassified | place... | reverse complement strand
TGGTCAATATTTACGAGAGAGAGATGAGGGTGGTGAATTGAGTGGTGGCTATCTCTCGGTGCGGTGTAGGTAGATGTCTAAGTACAAGAGGAACGTCCCCGGGATACGCAATTTATATCCCAAGAGAATGACCTGTAATGACTAATTCGCTGCGCCCTTGGCGCCCTCATTTTCCCCAATTAATGCTCTTGGCACTTCAGTCCCACAATGGCTGGATGGAAGAAGCAATGTAGAAAGTATCTGCTTGGTTCTAGACCAGACCGCATCTGCCTGTTTGTTCAGGTATGTACTTATATATCCCCTCCGTCGCCTATTTCTGTATGTACACACCTGTCACACCTGAATTAGTTGGTGGAAAATTTATTGCAGGATGAGAAAATTACATAGTCTTTGGTAGAAAGCACGGGACGGAAAATTTCATTTGGTGGTGAGTGTTCGGAAGTTTAGGCAGTGATCGGGGATGTGGTGATATCCGGTAGGGTCCAAGATGGCCGTGAAGGCTTGGGGCGCCGAGTATCAGTTAGATCTGGAGGGGGCAAGGTATTTCCGACTGCGATCTGTCTACCGGTGCGCGGTTGGCTTGCCCTTGATTCCTCGTGGGCAGACACATCTCTCAATTTGCCTTTGTTCCAGACTCAATACAGTTTCGATGAATAGTGTTTGCCAGCAACGTTTCTTAACAAACACTATACCATCGGCGCACAAATGGGCCACCAATCGCCCGGAAAGAGTGAAGAACATAGATTCTCCACGGTGCCTTACAAAAGCTGTGCGTTGTGCACAAATTCCACAGACCAGTTGGTGCTGGACCAACCGACGTGTTCGACTTACCGACGCACTCTCTAGCGCAAGTAGACGTCTTGCTGCCTAAAATAGTTAAAATGCCCTGCTTGGGTATGATGGGTTGTTAACTACCACCGGCGCCTACTTAGATAGCTCTTTTATTCCCTCTCGCTGGTGTGGCAGTGTGGGTGGTTGTCGACGCGTGGTGGTGTGTTCTGGTGCCGATGCGTGGCGCTTATCCGTATGTTGTAATTATGGCCCCTGCAGGCATGCAGAAAGCACTCCCGATGCGACGCTATATACATACTTAATAAGTAGTGTTGGAAAAGCTTCTCGCCGCTGGACGCACGGCGCTGCGGTCGCTAGAGTTGAGCAGCCGTCGACTAGAGTTGAGCGGGCGGCGTTGCTGGGGAAGCGAACGCCGGAGGAGCTAGCAGAAGCAGGGTACCCAATGGGGGATAAAGCGGAGAAGCAGCGAGACGTAACTTGTGTTCTCTGCTCTGCGGTTTTAGTACCGGACTCTTACAGCTTCTACATTGCAACAAAAGATTGTCCCCGCTTTCGAACTGTCGCTCCACCGTGACGAATCCCATCTCTCTCGTCTCCTCCTAAGATCCTCCTGCCCTCTCCTCGGAACAAGGCATACACGGACGGCCATAATCATTCAACACATAGCTTGCACCTCAATCAGGTTCCCATGTCGGGTCCGTGAATCCCTTCCATTTCATGGGGTATTGTAGTCGACCTCGAATTCTTCTGCTGTCTAAAATCTCCTCCACCTCCCAGACTTCTTCTCCTTCGACGATTACCGGGAGAGACGGCGGGATAACCCCTGTATTAGTTGAGGCGGGGCTGGGAGTGGGATATGTGCATGCCGTTAGATGGTTATCATGACCCAATAAACTGAAGCTGTCTGTCCTCTCCTAGCCAGTCCCGAAGACTACCATCCTTCAGTTTCGGAGCCCGATTGATTTCTTCGCGTCTTGGGCATATTCAATGACGCAATTTGCATACTAGTACACGAGGAGAGGAGCGGTGGCACAGCAGAAACCATCGGCGTCTTCCCATATTGTCCTCCAAGGACTGCATAACTCGTATATCTGTATGCACATATCTACTCCTCCTGCAGTCCCACTCAACAAGCCCATGAACACTCTCATCTGCCACCTTAACCCCGGCGACCCTCAAACTCGCAATCGGCTCCAACTCCCTTCAGTGGCGCCCTTACCCCACAATCATTGCCATCCTCATCGCATCCGGAGTTCGCTCCGCCTTCCAGAACACTATCGCTGCACCAATGGCGGGAATTGGATAGACGATTAGGATTGGCGGTCGGCTTCACCTTGAGGGTGATGTTGCGGAGGTTGGTGGCGGCGTTCTTACTCGAGTACGAGTGCTCGTCGAGGACATGGCGAAGGAGAAGCACGTCAGCGGGATGGAATTGTCTTCGAGGGGGTCCTGTACATGTTTTTTCTATTCTTTTCTTCAGATATTCTAAATTTCGGGGGTGGGTGGCCGTGGGGTTGACTGGGGGGGAGGTTGTGCACCGTCAAGCGGAGGTTGCTGCACTCGCTGGCGACTATGTAGTGCCTTGAAATCGCCGTCTCGCTTGATCTGTGCGTATATGTATGCAGGAAGTGTGCATAGAAGAGGCTTGGAGTAGATATGTGTATCGACGACAGTATCGTTCACGAGCCAATGTAGCCCAATTAAGCCTAGTAAGAGATGTGCAGCACGTGGCCCCTGCCCCTGCCCCGCTTCTATACGCCCTTTTCGAGCAAAAGTTATCAATACTCATTCTAGAAGAGGAAAGAGCATCTACGAACGAGGATTCTTTCGATGAATTCCAGCTTCCGGCGGAGTTGCCGTTTCCCAGAAACCAATTCTTCTGCGGCCGGGAGGACCTCATTAATCGAATTCACGCGATATTTCATCCTGCAAAATCCAAGGTAGATATGGCTGCTCCGACCTCTACCACGTGGCAGTTGATTGCTCTGCATGGCTTGGGAGGTATCGGGAAAACGCAAATAGCCCTGGAGTATGCACACCGCTATGAGCAGCTCTACAGCGCAATTCTATGGGTTGATGCAAAGGACCGAACAGTTTTGGAGTCGAGCGGTGTTCGGATACTCCAACAGCTGGTATATCACTATGCTACCAGATCTCCCTTTACATCCGCATTGCCACTGAACTCGGTATCCCAGGTGGTATCGATCTTTCTGGCTCCATCAAGCAGGAGATAGTGAATTCGAATTCGGTATGGCGAGGCTTTAAGCAATGACTTCAGGAAAAGGAAAACGTGAGGTGGCTACTATTAGTCGACAACAATGACGACCCAGCGGCGATAAACATCTCGGACTATCTTCCAACGTCCAACTGGGGCAGAATCATCGTAACGTCCCGTCGTTCAGGGATCCGATCACTAGGTCATTCGCTTCTGGTCACGGAGATGGAGAAAGATGTCAGTCGTGCGATGCTGTTCAAGGCTATACGAGATGGTGGCGAAGAGTGGTCGGTGACAGGTATATACGATTGACGCGTATTCAAAATTCAGCTGGCTGACAGGGTTGGGCAGAAATAAAGGGCGCGGAAGAGGTTGTCAACAAACTTGGGGGGCTCCCTTTGGCAATCAGCCAAGCAGCAGCGTATATAGCGATGACACAGATCGATTGCAAAACATACCTACGGAAGCTCGAAACCAATTTCAAGCGTATTGCGAGTATGAGACCTAGCATATTGACGTATCGAAATGATTCCGTTTTCACTTGTTGGGAAATTTCGTTCGAAGCGCTGTGTCCTTCTGCAGCCCAACTGTTGCACTTATGCGCATTCTTAAGCAACGAAGATATTCCGGATGTGTTGTTTCATCGTGGGCGGGCTGGGGTTAAATGGTTGAATAACGGTATGTTTTCCTGAACGGAACCTCCGCAGCATGAATAATATCCTGACAGTGAAGATATTGATGCGTTCGATGTCGCTATTGAGAACCTATTGGCATTTTCTCTGGTGCAGAGGAAAGCCACTTCGTCGGCTGAGTGCGACAGCTTCTGGATACACCCAGTTGTTCATCAATGGGCCCGGGAACATATCAACGAGGATGATCGACGAGCCAATGCGGGTAAAGCTATTTCATTGATTACCTCCGGTGTCGTTACGAGATTCGCCGAAAGAGACCCGGAATATTGGGGATTCCAACGGCGAATATCTAACCACATTGATCTTTGCTCTCAAAATATTTCCAAATACTATCGTACTGCAGGAGAAGAATATCCCACCAATATGTTACGAGCGGTTCATACGCTGGGCGTTATCGGCTACTTCGAGGTCATTATGATGACTCTGCTCGGTGGCTCCTGCGGGCTCTTGGCGGCTATGAGGAGGCCTTCGGTAGGCATCACCCAGAAACTCTCACCGCTATCAGCCAGATGGCAGTCGTATTTAGGAACCAAGGCGAGTACGCCAGGGCGCTTGAGTGGCACCAGCGGGCTCTTGACGGCAGTGAGAAGGCCCTCGGCAAGCATCACCCACACACTCTCACCACTGTCCACAACCTTGTTTTCTTATTTGAGAAGCAAGGGGAGTATGCCAAGTCGCTCGAGTGGTATCAGCGGGCTCTCGACGGCTACGAGAAGGCCCTCGGCAAGCATCACCCACACACTCTCACCTCTGTCCACAATCTTGCTTTCTTATTTGAGAAGCAAGGGGAGTACGCCAAGGCGCTCGAGTGGTATCAGCGGGCTCTTGATGGCAGTGAGAAGGCGCTCGGCGCGTGTCACCCTTCTACTGTTTCTTCTGCAAAGGGGGTGGCACGCCTTAGTCTCAGGTATCCGTCATCCCAATTTACCCCCACACTATGGCAGTGTTGTTGATGTGCTGCAAGTGGTGACAGGACGAGCCGATATGAGAATCGCCGCTAATTTCGCGCAGTGGCAGGAGTAGGCGGCCAACTAAGATAAAATTTCTGTAGATACGGCTTAAAAGACGGCTTCTACAGATGACAGATCGCCGAAGACGAACCGTTAGGAATGGGGGTTGCTCGAACGAGGATATGTTGGTTTGGTTCAACGCTTGCCATGGTCCGCCCGGTCCGTCATTTGAGAAGGACTGGAGGTCTCAGCACAAGACCGGACGGACCACGGTCGACCACGGCCGACTGCCATATGTGTAGTAAATTATATAAATTAATACCACTAATTACTGCATACCTACCTCTGTACTCGCGGCGAGGTTCTACCAGCTAAATGCAGGCCACTGTCTCACCGGCCAATACCTCGCGTGGACGAAGAAGCCGTCTTCTGCTCGGTGTTGGTGGTGCGCCTACGGGACCGAAACGCGGGATCATCTTGAAGTGATACCCGCTCTGGAAACGCCAGCAGAAAATCCAGTGGGCAGAGGTGCTGAGAGAGACAGGGGGAGGTAAGGGCGGGTTCATGATCCGCGACCTCTTTGCGGGGAGCGGAGAGCGCTGCAGCCAGCCGGTCTTGGACTTTCTCTCCACCATGGACGTGGGGAGGCTGGTCCCTGCGCCGGCTGAGGAAGACACACTGAGCGAGGAGTCGGTATGGGAACCCCAGAAGCGGAGGGAACAAGAGGGAAGGGGGACAGAGGCTGAAGAGCTGGGAGGGGAGGAACAGCGGCTATTCCTCCCCTCGCCCGTCTTCATGGCACCCGCAGAAGTAGAGTAAGATTTGGGGTGGGGGGGGCTTTCCTTTGTCTCTTCTTTGTAATTTCCCTGTTGCGCGTTCACTTTCTTGGGGCAGGCCTCGGCGGGGGGGCAATGGGGGGCTCTCGCAACGAGCCGACATCGGGCGGACTGCAGACGAGAAACGGTTAGTGTATATATCGCCATAATCTCCGTAGGTCGTATGCGATTAACGACAAAACAAAAACAAAAAAGTAGCGCCCACTGCCGGAATCACAGGCGACCGCTGGGAGGGAGGTACCGAAACCGAGGGCATTGTGTTGAGGTTGAGGAAGAAGGCAAAAAGCGGTGTAAATGGACAGCTGTAGAAGATACATTCGGACGTCACAATGCGGATTCCACGCCGCTGTGATACTGCGTTTTCCTGCTTCTGTGATCGCACAGCTGTTGGGACGAAGTTCTGCACATCCGTAGTTTCCGTGGCAGTGACTGTTATTTTCTGTGTTGTCCGTCCTAATTTTCGATGTGCGCAGTTGCCCGGTCTTGCTCACCAAAACAGCCGAGACCTGTGTTCACTCTGTATCACTCGCGATTTGGATGTACCTGCAGCAGTAAAAAAAAAAGAGTGCTGCGCGCCAGCACCGGACCGTCCCTCAATTCCATAGAAATGTGGTTTTTGGTGTGACGGAGAATTTGCATCTTTGATGTCTTTCGACACGCTTGCAGACTGCCAGGCAGTGTGGCGCTACGTTGAAGCGTCACGACGCCTCAGGTTCGGACCCGACACTACTCGGAAAAAATATGATAACTAGCGAGGCGGGTCTCCAGCCTGGACTCCTCAACGATGGCCGCACACCGAGTATCAATTGCAACACCCAATAGGTATGTACATACACGCAAGTGTGCACGCGTACTAAAGTAATCGTCTACTTGAAACCGGCGGTCGCGCTTTCTCCCACGCAGTCGGCGCTTGCATCGTTTGTCTGCCTGTTTTCTGCAGCGAGATAGCACCCCCCGTTTGTCCGGCCGGATCTACTCCCGCCAACTCCAGGGAATCGCACCACGGCAGCTAGCTAAGTGGGGAGTCCTCCCCCGTGCCGATCCTTCAGGGGGAGGTTAGGACTAGCTGGCGCTTCGCCGTGGCCGGGAGCAGATGCATCCGAGTCGATGCGCTGCTGTCTTTCGAAGAGGAGTGGACCTGGGCGGCGATGCACTGGCTCTATGCGGCTGTGGAAACAGTGGTTGTGCGTGACCGGAGGACTCTACTCAGTCAACACGGTTAGAAGAGGGGTCAATGGCGACAAGCGGGGAGAAGGTCGGGAGTTGTCACTCCCGCAAATGGCGCCGCGTACGTGCCGGGCCAAGCAAAGACCACCCGAGGGCACTGCCACAACGCTTTACCAGCCCACAGTTGGTGCGCCGTGTCGGCCATCGACCGGGAAGTAGTGCAGATAGTAGTATGGCCGGATCCGCGGCGGAGAGGTGCGGCGAGGTGGTGGACGAATAAATGGCGGAGAGAAGGGGGCCGGCAGAAAGTGGGTGGTGGGATTCCGAGGCATGTTGGGCGTAGAGAATGATGGCGGCGCGCAGCCTCTGGTTCCCGTCGGTCTTATCGTGTTGTCTGCCGCTTCCCCCCGATGGCGACGGCCGAGGGGAATGTCGCCGAAGCGCCGAGCGATGTTGCGTATTTCCTGCGGGAAGGCCGTAAACCCGTGGGTGCGCTGGCTGTGGTTCTTGTTTCTAGCAGCGGTAGTAGGCGGTGGGATACAGCAAAAGTGACGGATCCGACGACTCTCTCTTCTTTCTGGCAATGGTGATGAGGTCCGTTTCGAAACCCGCTCCGCGAACCCGTTTCCGACGGGGATCTCGGGTGCACGGCGTCATGTCCTTCCGACCTCGAACCGAGCCAGCGTACATTCCACGCCCGACCATAACGGTCCGACAATGGCTGACGTCGATTGCGGTTTCGATCCGGCGTCGAGTGATATCCGGGTGTAGTGGCCTTGGCACGAAGACGTGTTGACATCCCCCTCCCGGCCCCTCGAGCTTCGATCGAACAGTAAGCGACGGCGGAGTCCATTCCCCGGTGAGTTTTTGGACCCATAGCGACCATCGACATCCTCGCCATTTCGTCGCGTCCCACCTGACATCGGACTCACCGCCATCGTACTCGGCGCGACCTGTGAAGTCGGTGCATAAACCCGCTCCCTCGGAGAAGGCTAATTTTAGACATGAGTACGTCCACCAACAGCATGTGGTACATAGGAAAAAATTGAAGTATGTAAGCAAGCAACCAAAGCGTCCCTGTCCCGTTCTCCCCAACTCCGCCAACTGCTGATGCCGATCCCAATTCCAATCGCAGTGTCACCATGGCATTCTTATGTAACCACTCCACTGCGAAGGTGGGACTTGGCGAAATATAAGCGAGGTCAACATATCGATGTGGCACGAAGCAGCGACCGAATGCAGCGACCACGGACCGAATGGGGGAGCAACAAGCGAGGCATGGGATGAGACGAACGACAACCCTATTCATAGCTCGGTAAGGCGACGGCAGGTCGCCAGGATTCTTTTGCTGCCGATATCGGTGCGTCCACGGGATTGACGTACATATATGTCGAGTACACGGATGTTGGCGAGTACGGATGTTGGACAGATCCGTGGACTGTTCTCGATTCTGCCTCTACGGTCACATCGTTCGCGGGAGAAGGAGAGGGAGGAGTGTGGGGTGTGGAATGTGGGAAACGTGGCGAAGACACGACTCTGTTGGAGCGGGTGCGTCCACAACCACACGTATCATGGAGATCTGCACACATACACAGCACGACGAAGTGCCAGTCCTCCCGAAAACGAAGCCGACAGTCACCAACCGGCTGACGACCGCCGAGCGGCCCCTTACTCGACTCGCACGGACTATCTAAGCCTTCGATCGCCCGGGGTGAAGGCGGATGCCGAGCCCGGGCTCGTATTGGATGTCGTCAGACGAAGACGGCCACACGCGAAGCCGTGCGACGTGAGCGTGAGCGGCGGGACCGCCAGATGTAAATATGCATGCTGCGCAGAACTTCGCAAATTACACCCAGGGGCTAACCCCTTGGCACGGTATGCGAAGGGCAGGAGAGAGCTTGGTTCGTGTTGCTCCCGCTCGTGCGCACCGCGGAGAGGGGGAAGAGTCTGCGCTGCTGATTTTATCTGGTTCTTTTTGGTTTAAAGAGTATGCGCTAGTTACTGGTCGGCGCAATATGCGCTCCTCGTATCGACACTTGGCGGCCGGCTGCGCAGGTATATCAACCCGTCCGCCGCCCCTTCAGCACAGCAGAGCAGCCAGGCCACCACCGCCCTCGCACAGCACGGCACTCCCACCGCCCACCGTCCACTAATCACCACTAATCACCACCCACCGCCCACCACCCACGATGCACTCCGCCCTCCTCCTGCTCCTGCTGCCGCTGACGCAGGTGCTGGCGCTGCCGTCGCCGGAGAAGTACGCGCGGGTGATCGCGCCGAACGACTGCACGGCGGGCTGCGCTGCCGCAGTGTCGTGTCCAGCGGCGTATCCGGCGTCGTGTCGCTGCTGGAATGCGGCGATTTCGCGGTGCGCTGCGGAGTGCAAGCAGCGTCCCGCGCCGACGCCCGATGACTGCTCCGCCGTCATCGTCCCACGGGGCCCCACGCCGGCGCAGAAGATGTGCATGGCCAAATGCCAGGGCCGGTACGCCTGCCTCCAGATCTGGCCCCAGAGCTGCTACTGCCAGAACGACATCATCACCAGGTGCGCCGCCGAGTGCCGTGTCCAGAATCCCGCGCTCCAGGAGTGTCCGCCCTCCACGTCCGAGCCCTCGCCTGCGTAGGCTCTTCTCTTTGGGTTTTTGTGCGAAGGGGAGGTCCGTTGTATTGGATATTCTGCGGGGATTGGGAAGATTGGGCTGGGGCTGCGGTTGTGCTCGGGGCGGTGGTTGTCGGGTGTCGATATCGAGAATATTTGTACCTACTGTACCAGAGATATTAGTAATCAGAAGCAGACGCGCTATATTGCCCGTCGGTTATGTGTGTTTCGGGTGGAGTACCGCTCATGGGATGTGGTCCGTAAACCTCCGTCTCAGTAGGATGTTGGGCTGGCTTGGTTGCCGAACGCGGGGAAGACGCGTTGGGTTCGTCACGTGTGTGAGGCTAGCGACCCAGTGGCGGTGTCGCTTCCGTGGCTGTGGCTGAGGTGGCTTCGTTTAAGCGTCTCACGTGCAGCATAGTTACTCTTGCTTGCCAGGCACAAGGCCAAGTTCAACGTTAGTTACTGGATGGTTGCTGCCGTGTGGATCCCTGAAGAAATCTGCCTGCAGCCACCTACATATCTATGCACATATCTAGCTACATATATGTACGATCTAGAAGAGGCGCCCGGGTATGTAGATATCTGTGCAGCCCGCCGCACTTCAATCGGATCGCGTGGAGATTTCAGCTGAGACCTCTCCCTCTTTTGCTTTTTCCCACGATAGTGAACGGGTCTGGACTGCCACTAGATAGTTATCTACCAGCACCTGCAGTCTGCTCGTGGGTTAGCTGCAGAACGTGATCTCCCGCCCGATGAAAGCAGGGTGCACGCACTTGCACTACCTCGACGGACTTCAAACTATGGGAAAACACAAAAACCGCGATGCCACGGCTGCTAGCGAGCGAGAGGACGGCCGAGCAGGCCGCGGTTAAGGAGCAGGAACTGCTACGGGCCGGGTACGAAGCCGAACGTCTTCGCAACACAGTATAGGATCGTATTGGAAAGTACCGGATCGCTCGGTTTCTGGATCACCATGCTGATTTATCCTCGAAAGCTCTCTGTTCGTTTGGATCGTCAGCGAGTAGTTGTGATCGTGGATCAGTTTGACAAGCTGCGTAAGATCATCGAAGACGAGGAAATCATCAAGTATTCACACACATGCCAACTACGGCATGACGAAGACCGTAAAAGCGGGGATGGACATGTAACGGCTTCGAGCTCAGATGGAAGTTGCAACGCTTGTGACAGAGGACAAACGAGTACTGAGCGGAGCAAGAGCCTTAACCGCAGCTGCAGACCTGGAGGCACCCACGAAGCTGGAGCCGCAACGGGCCTTGGGAATGAGGCGTAAGCGAGATGCAAAGAAATAGATGTCTAATGGAATTGCGCCTCTCTATCTTTCTTTGCGACGTTGTAGAGGGCAACAAAATTTTACGTGTTCGCGCGACGACTCGCTTAGGTGGCTGTGCAACTAGTCTACACGCATAACTAGTACTCACGTGACCGGTCTGATTAACAGGAGGCGGGGTCGACGCGGGGCGACGAGCGGCAGCAGGGCCAGTCGCCCGTCCGCCACGGAACGAAGATCACCAACCCACCCAGAGACCGTACTCCCCAGCGAGAGCTCAACCTTTTCCTTCCAAAAATCTCTACGGGCAGTTAGTTTCCAACACACAAAGCACAATGGCGACTCACCGCGCCCCGTACCAGAACGCCATGCGCATCGGCCAAGGGTGAGCTCCTTCTACTCCGCTATTCCACAGCGACTGATCTCTGCCAGCTTCAATTCCTACACGCAACAGATCTGCGTTGACAATGCGGTGAAGGTGACGGACCGCAAGACGGGCAACACCATCACGGACATCGACGGGGGCACACTCAAGAGTCCGTCGACCCCGCAGATTGTGACGTACAGCTCGCGCCATGTCGAGAAGCTGTCGGACGTGTCGGACTCGATGAACATCTCGGGCTGTCTCGCGATCAAGTGCGGCACCATCCTGGGCTCGGACTTGGGCGCGTTCGTCGACACCAACAGGTTCTACGAGAGCGACATGAACTTCCTGCTGCAGGTCAAGGTCATCAACCATACGCCGATCCTCGAGGAGTCGTACGAGTTCCAGAAGCTCGACAAAGTGCCCAGCTCAAAATTCACAGATGTCTTCGGCGACTGCTTCATCTCCGGCTTCCTCGAGGGCGGCGAGTTCAGCGCGCTCATCAGCATCAAGGTTCTGGATAAGTCGCGGATGGAGGACATCAAAGCTGCGTATGCTGTTCCCGCCTGCGATGTTGGGGGCCGCGATCTAATTTCCAACAGGGCATCATTCGCGCTGAGTGTGGGCGGAGTCGGAATCGAGGCCGAGGGCGAGGTCGCCATCAAGAACGCCGAGATCGCGCAGAGCACCGAGACAACCGTGAGCGTCAGCTGGTGCGGCGGCGGTGTCCTCAAGAAGCCCGACGAGGTCTGGAACATCTCGACCGTGACAGCGGCGGCGTCCAAGTTTGCGGACCTGGTCGCGCAGACGCCTCAGCGGACTAGCGTCATTCTGACGAGATACACGAGCTTGCGCTCGTTCGTCTTGGTCCAGAAGGACATCTCGCCGCTCAACTACGACAACACCGGCGTCTACACCGCCGACCTGCTCGACACCTACATGGACTACAAGCTCCAGTTGAAGTACATCGACATTAGTAAGTTATGCGCCTGCCCCTTCCCGGATCCGCATTGATAGGCGATCCTGCGCCAGTGCTCGACGACCCGTCCGCATACGTGCAGAACCCGGATGCGATCATGATCCCCAGCGACCTGAGGGACTCGGAGAAGACAGATGTTTCCCGGTACGAGCCAACAGTGTTCTCGCTGACGCGGGCGCGCACCTTCTGCCGGCAGCAGATGATCAATATCGTGACCGAGGTCGATGCGGTCGCCAAAGACCCGACGATTGTGAGCAAGGAGGGCAGGTTGCCATATCAGCGTTCGGACATCTTCCGCGCCCGTCTCCCTGTGGTCAAGAAGGCCGTTGCCGCCGATGCTTCTGCCGTCTTGGTGGAGCGCTCTCACAAGAAGTCCGCGTTCGCCGCCCTCAGACTCGACGGTTACAAGCAGATCCACCTCTACTACCTCGATACCGCCGGGAATCTCCGGGTGTCCATCGCCGCCATCGATGCGGGGAATCAAGCCGGCCAATTCAAGGATGGCGGCATCGTCGAGGAGGCGAGGGGCGTTGCCGCCAACACACCCATCGCTGCGACGTCGCTGTTTTCGAACGGGACCGACGTTTGTCTCCCCCGGGCCCACTCTTCCTCCACGTCTATATGTACTGATGAGTAACCCCAGCCACGCGTGATCTTCTTCAACAAACAGTGGCAACTATGCGAGCGCGCGATGGACGACAAGGGCGTGTGGAGATACGGCTGCGTGACGGGCACCAAGCTCACGATCGAGCCGGCGCCGTACTCGCAACTCGCGTTCACGTCGACGTGGACGCACGGCGGGATAAACTGGATCTTCTACCAGGGCAAGGGCGATCAGATCGTCGAGTGCTACTACCAGGCCGACATGGTGTTCTGCCAGGACGGCGGCGGGCGCGGCGTGTTCCAGCTGGCGTTTGCGGGCACGCCGCTGACGGCGAACTGGGCGGGGGAGTGCCGGGTCTACTACCAGACCCTGGCGGGTGTGCACGAAGGGTACCATCGCGACGAGAGCAACGGCATATGGCGTATTGGTATCCCCCCCCTTCTCTCTCCTTCTCCTTCCTTCTTTCTTCTTCCCTCGCGCAAAGCCTGACTCGGGCTAAAACGCAGGTGGCTACAATGCCCCGCGGGTTGTCTTCCCGCATGGCATGACCCTGTCCTCGGTGGGCACGATGGAGTACTACCCGGGGGTCGGCGCGAGCCCCGTCATCCGCTGCTACAGCATGGACTCGGGCTGGCGCATCGTCGAGACAGTGCTGCGCCGCAGGGAGAGGCATGTCAACTGGGCGTACAGCATGTTCGTGCCCGTGGTAGAGGCGTCGCTTGACGCTCTGGTCGCCGCCGTCGCCTGGAACGACAGCGAGGGGCCCAGTGCTGCGTGCGTGCGCATCTACGTCCACAACCAGGACGGCATGATCCAGGAGTGGGTCAAGACCGGCGACTGCAAGTTCGAGCCCGGCGCCGTGCCGCCACTCCTGTAACGCGCTGCCGATGGCGGTTTCGTGGTGACTACCTACATATCAACGAGATTGTCGTGTTCGGGGTCTCGGAAATAATGTGCTTGTGAGACGCGTGGATACACACCTGAGATGGTGCGATGCATTCGCCAGAGCCTCTCGGAATGGGTTACGAAATCATCTTGCGCCGCCGCTTTCTGTTGCGCTATGGGTTCTAGGTGATGCCACCATCCTACTCATCGTATCGCATGCCTGATTCACCACTTCATCAAGCGCACACGGTATCACACGGAAATCCCATGTGTCACGCGTACTGGACAGACACTCGAATTGTGGGTAATAATACCTCATCACACCATCGCAGTTATGCAAACAGAAACAGTGCGAGCGAGAGGGAAGAGTGGAGGGGCGGCAGAGGTCGCAGTGCGTCAATTCCGGTGAACAGCTTTCGGGGGAAGATGGAGGTAGCAATTGGACCTGCAGTGGTGTCCAGTGATGAATGAAAGGTGCGTGTGCTAGGCAGCGCGGCTACTGCTAGGGTTGGGACTTGGCCGTAGTGGCGGCGGGCAAAGGAGCAGGAGCAGCTGCGAGCCAGGTACAAGGGCCGAAGGACGTCGGGGCGGAGACGTGCGCAATGCCTCTTCCAAGGTCTCTCGCTAACCTCAAACGGGAGACCTCTGAGAAGAAGTGGGCGGAAGCCCGGCAATGGGCTGGAGGCCGGACCTGCAGGACAAAATACAGGATGCCGAAAAGCCAGAGGCCGGACGGCGCGGGGCTGGAAGTACCAAGGAGCTCGCCTCGCGGTTCTAGCAGGTCAAGACGGAGCCCAGCCTCTCCGGGCAGTACCTCCACTGGACGAAGAACCGGCTCACCCCTGAGTGCTGGTGGCCGGTACCGAATTCGGACTTGGGAGCACCTCTTCAAGGAGTGCCCGGAGTGGAAGGCCCAGCAGAAGATTCTGTGGGCGGAGGTGCGGAAGGAGACCGGGAAGTGGAAGCGCCGATGGACCTTCTGGCGGACGAAAGTGCAGCCAGGCGGTGCTGGACTTCCTCTCCTCTACGGATGTGGGGAGGCGGATACCAGCCGAGGAAGGCATGGCGAGCGTGGGGTTCGAAGCGGAGCTGCGGGAGTGGGAGGAGGAAGAGGGAGCGGTGGCTGAGAAGCTAGGTGCCCCGGGGGGGAGCTCATGGTGGCCTCAGGAGAGGAGAAGGGGGCGGGCGGCGCTTTCCCTTTGTTTCTTTCTTTTGTCTTTCACGTTCGATGTTCTTTCCTTTGTAATATCCTTGGTTCGCTTTACATCTTCTTGGGATAGGCCTGGGAAGGGAGCTTGCAACGCGCGCTGCCGCGCGGACAACACACAGGAAACGGACTATAATAGTACATACCATGATCCAGGTAGCTTGCATGCGAGTAATGATTAAACAAAAAAAAACTATTTCCACTAATACCACTACCATCACCACTCTTCCGTGAATACCTCAACAACCAACACTCCAATCGATAATCTGACAACAGGAGGTGAACTGCTGCGATGTTACATATCACCTGTGAGCAGTACTAGAAAAACTTGATCGGTTCCGCGTCCCCCCCCCCCTGGCTGCGGATTGCGATCGGGGTCACGAATTTAGTGTGGTACCAAGCGACGACGACCGAATTTTCTATTATTATATTACTTTTGTAACTACTTATGTAACAACCGCCGTCCTTTCTTACTTTTTCTTTGCGACGTTGTGGAGGTGTGTCGATTCCGCATGGTCGTGCGGCACCTCGCTTCCACCCCGCTTACGTTACCCACATAAACTGAGGTTGCACGACTGGGAGGAAGATCACCACCCCCACCCAGAGATCTCAATCCTTTCCACCCAGAGATCTCAATCCTTTCCACCCAAAACCTCTACGAGTACCTTGCACTCAAGCCACAAGGCGCAATGGCGGCGACTCTCCTCGCCCCGTACCAGAACGCCATGCGTCTGGGCCAAGGGTGAGCTCCTTCCACTCCGCTGTCCCGCTCCGCTGTCCCACTGAAGCACGGCGACTCACCTCTCCGCCAGCTTCAACTCCTACACGCAACAGATTCGCGTCAATAACGCGGTAAAGGTGACGGACCGCAAGGCGGGTGACACCATTAGCGACAATGGCGACGGCACGTTCAAGAACCGGTCGAGCTCGCAGATCGTGACGTACAGCTCGCGCCACGTCGACAAGCTGTCAGACGTGTCGGACTCGATGAACATCTCGGGCTGTCTCGCAATCAAGTGCGGCACCATCCAGGGCTCGGGCCCGGGCGCGTTCGTCGACACCAACAGGTTCCGCGAGAGTGACATGAACTTCCTGCTGCAGGTCAAGGTCATCAACCAGACGCCGGTTCTCGAGGAGGAGTCGTACGAGTTCCAGAAGCTCGACGGCGTGCCCAGCTCAAAGTTCACCGACGTCTTCGGCGACTGCTTCATCTCCGGCTTCCTCGAGGGCGGCGAGTTCAGCGCGCTCATTAGCATCAAGGTGCTGGATAAGTCGCGGATGAAGGACATCAAAGCTGCGTATGCTTTTCCCGCCTGCGATGTTAGGGACCGCGATCTAACGTCCAACAGGGCATCATTCGCGCTGAGTGTGGGCGGAGTCGGAATCGAGGCCGAGGGCGAGGCCGCCATCAAGAACGCCGAGATCGCGCAGAGCACCGAGACAACCGTGAGCGTCAGCTGGTGTGGCGGCGGTGTCCTCAAGAAGCCCGACGAGGTCTGGAACATCTCCACCGTGACAGCGACGGCGTCCAAGTTTGCGGACCTGGTCGCGCAGACCCCTCAGCGGACTAGCGCCATCCTGACAAGATACACGAGCTTGCGCTCGTTCGTTTTGGTCCAGAAGGACATCTCGCCGCTCAACTACGACAACACCGGCGTCTACACCGCCGACCTGCTCAACGCCTACATGGAATACAAGCTCCACTGGAAGAACATCAACATCAGTAAGCTACACGGCCACCTCTCCCTGGATCCAAGCTGACGGACCCGCCCGGACCAGTGCTCGACGACCCATCCTCATACGTGCAGAACCCGGATGCGATCGTGATCCCCAGCGACCTGAGGGACTCGCAGAAGACGGACGTGTCGCTGTACGAGCCGGCGGCGTTCTCGCTCACGCGGGCGCACGCCTTCTGTCGGCAGCAGATGATCAAGATCGTATCTGAGGTCGACGCGATCGCCAAGGACCCGACGATCGCGAGCACGGAAGGCAAGTTGCCGTACCAGAGTCCGGACATCTTCCGCGCCCGTCTCCCCGTGGCCAAGCAGTCTGCCGTCTCGACGAAGCGCACTCGCAGAAAGTCCGCGTTCGCCGCCCTCAGACTCGACGGTTACAAGCAGATCCACCTCTACTACCTCGACACCGCCGGGAACCTCCGGGTGTCGGTCGCCGTCATCGACGCGGGGAATCAAGCCGGCGACTTCAAGGACGGTGGGATTGTCGAGGAGGCCAAGAACGTCGCCGCCAATACACCCATCGCTGCGGCGTCGCTGTTTTCGAGCGGCACAAAGGTTTGTCCCCCCCGGACCCACTCTTTCGCCCCCCCCCCCCCTAAATGTACTGACGGGTGTCCCCAGCCGCGCGTGATCTTCTTCAACAAGGAGTGGCAGCTCTGCGAGCGCGCGATGGACGACGGGGGTGTGTGGAGCAACGGCTGCGTGACGGGCACGAGGCTGACGATCGAGCCGGCGCCGTACTCGCAGCTCGCGTTCGCGTCGGGGCGGACGGACGGCGGGACGAGCTGGATCTTCTATCAGGGTAAGGACAAGGAGATCGTCGAGTGCTATTACGGGGCCGACATGGTGTTCTGCCAGGACGGCAGCGGGCGCGGCGTGTTCCAGCCGGCGCTCGCAGGCACGCCCCTGACAGCGAACTGGGCTGAGGAGTGCCGGTTCTTCTATCAGACCGAGGCGGGTATGCACGAGGAGTACTGGTGCAGCCTGAGCGACGGCAAATGGCGTCTCGGTACCCTCCCCCTCTTTCACTCCCCTTCCTGCTTCCTTCTTCCCTCGCCTAAAGGCTGACTCGTGCAAAAATTACAGGCGTCTACAACGCCACACGGATAGTCTTCCCGCATGGCGCGTCCCTGTCCTCGGTGGGCGGAATGGAATACTACCCGGGCGCTGGCGCGAGTCCCGTCATCCGCTGTTACGGCATGGACCCGGGCTGGCGCATCGTCGAGACCGTGCTCCGCCGCAGGGAGGGGCCTCTCAGCTGGGGGTACAGCATGTTCGTGCCCGTGTTGGAGGCGTCGCTGGGCGCGCAGTGCGCCGCCGTCGCCTGGAACGACAGTGTGGGACCCAGCGCCGCGTGCGTGCGCATCTACATCCACAACCGGGACGGCATGATCCAGGAGTGGGCCAAGACCGGCGACTGCGAGTTCGAGCTCGGCGCCGTGCCACCGCTCCTGTAGCCCGCTGGCGAAGGCGGTTGGGCGTTACTTTTGGTTGTTGCGTTGTAACTAGTTACCTAAATAGTCAACGAAAATATCGGGTTCGGGTCTCGGAAACAATGTGCTTGTGAGACGCGTGGATACTCAGATGGTACGAGTTATTTCCTAGCCCTCTCGGAATGACCTAGGATGTCATCGCAAGCGGCCGCTTTCTGTTATGCTATCGGTTCTAGGTGATGCCACCATCAACCGCCCATCGCGTCTCCAACAGATTCACCAATTCATCGAGCGCACACTGTATCACACGGAAATCCCGTGTCTCGAATTGTGGGTGATAGTATCTCATCATTATGCAAACAGAAACCACCCCAGCGAGCGAGCGGGGTGGGGGGGGTTGTCAGTTTTATTTCGCATCTATAAGCCTGTACCGGCTACGGCGAACGCTAGCAACACTACCGACCACATCCTTCCGCGAGTCTCGCTATGCGGCTCTCCCTATTGCCTTAGTGGGCGGCTGCTGGTGGTGGCGGGCAAAGGAAGGGGAACTGCTGACTGCTGTGAGCCGGGTACGAAGCCGAAGGACGCCGCAAAGATCGTGTTGGAGAGAACTAGATCGCTCCGTTTCTGAATCGTCATACTGTTTTGGCCTCGAACCTCTCTGCTCCCAGTGATCATCAGAGAGTAGTTATAGTTATGCCAAGATTATTGCGGATCAGGTGCACAGACTAGCTACGACATGAAAGCGTATAGCACGTGACACATCTCTCGTGTCAAACAACGGATGACACATCCATCCCACTTTGCCCACCTACAGCATCTGCTCATCCCAGTAAACTCTACTCACTTGTCCTGCTACTACTGCTACGTCAATCACGACCCCGACCACCGGTTCTGTATGCACCATGACTTCGGCAACTAACCTGTATCGGCCGTGGCTTGGGCAAGTACGAACCCTCGACCCGCTACATCTACCTGCTCTTCCTTCCTTGTAGCTTTTTGTTTAATCGTACTCGCATTCAGCCTATGGCAGCGTACATTTTTTTCCAGTTTCCGTCCGCTGTCCGCGCGATGGCGGCACGTTGCAAGCTCCCCTTTGCCCCCCGCCCACGCCTGTCCCAGGAGGGGATAAATTCGCACCAGCGAGATCACAAAAGAAAGAACAAAAAGAAAGGCAGCCCGTCCCAACTGCTCGTCTGCAGATGTCATGAAGGAATGCGTGGGGAGAAACAGCGGCAGCTCCATCCGGCACCCAGCTCCTCGGCGTCCACCCTCCGCTCCTCTTCCCGCTCCCTACGCCCCCTACGCTCCCATTCTAATACCTCGCTCCCCGCGTCTTCCTCAGCCGGACCAGCCTTCCCACATCCGTGGTGGAGAGGAAGTCTAGTACCACTGCACCTCCCATCAGCAAAGAGGTCCCGGATCATGAACCGGCTTTTTCCCCTCCCACTTCCCTCCCGCACCTCCGTCCACAAGATCTTCTGCTGGGCCTTCCACCTCGGGCACACCTTGAAGAGGTGATCCCGTGTCTGCGTCCGGTACCGGCACCACCGGCACTGGGCGGTGGGCCGATTCTTCGACCAGTGTAGGCACTTACCGGTGAGGTAGTAGCCTGTCTTCAGCTGGTAGAACTTCGAGGCGAGCCTCTTAGAACTACCCGCAACCGTGCCATCCAGCTTCTGCCTGCTCTCCTTCCTTATAGCTGGCTGCCCGCGCTTGCCTCAATACACCCTAAGATGGCACCTTCTTGCAAAAAGCTTGTGGTCAGTACTCCAAATAGCATCCCCCATCAGGGCTGTCAATCGTCGGTCTGGACGTCAGTCCAACAGGGGCCTACAGTCCAGTCCAGTAGCCGCGTTTTCTTGAGACTAGTCCGTCCAGTACGGAGAGTGAAAAGCCCGGTGTATCAACTCTAATTTATGCTAGTGATGAATATACTGATCTTTCTATGTCTTTTATTTCTTTGGCTTTCACCCATAGGTACTAAATAACGTTAGGGCAGTCTGTAGTTGTCACGGCGGACATGAGTTGGAACCGGGAATGAGGTGGGGTTGGAAGGTTATGTCACAATGTACAGGCACGGGGTAACCAGAATGGGAGTTTTCGGGGTTTGGGCGTTCCCACTATGGTTTCCCCTCGGTGGTTCGTAGGTTCCGTTCTTGTGGAGGATTTCCTATATTGGGCTCGCCCGACCGGAAGCTAGTTCTGCATGCCACACCTTGTTGCGCCTATTGCCGTTACCTCTTGCCTGGCTTCGAGATCGATCGAACCTTACTGCTCTTGTCCTCACACCCATTCGCCGCGCCCTAGGGAAAACATGCACGGTGATTCAGCGAGCGACTGATGTGCAGATATAACGCAGCCCGCTGGAGGACAAGAATCGGAATTTGCTTGAAGGATGGGTAGTACAGATCTCGTAGATGGGTACGGCAGTGCTGGCACGAGAATGGTGATAAGTACTAGAGTAGCCATCGAAAACCCGCTGTGTTGGGAGCTTTGTACCGTGAGATGTTAGTGAGAGTTCGTTTGACACTGCCATAGTAACCACCTATGTCTCATATCCCTCTTGGCCCTATTCGCCCCTGAAATTTGAATGAGGACTGGTGGGGATCGATGGGGTTGGAGGTGACCCGCTGCGTACACAATCGAAACCCTCTGCGCTACTCACATAGCCCCACAGTCACCAAGCAACCCAGTCAAAGGTTCATTCCTCGCCCCGTGGGTATCCGCCCCCACCCCGCCAACCCGGAAGCCAACAGTCCTCGCTTCCCTGAGCCCGACTGACTCCATCCCGTCCCGGGGCGACCGCCGTACCGGCCCCGTTGCTTCCTTGGTCTTAGTGTGTATTGCCAGAAAGCGTTTTTATCATCCCAGCCCGCCTTGATGAAAAAATGAAACCACCGAAATCCGTTTAAACCCAGTTTGGATTAGGATCTCCGCTTTCCTCGATGACCACCGTAATTCCAGATTAATCCAGAACCAATAAATGCTACATTTTTTTGCCACTGCGTGTCAAACCATTTCCGTCAAGGGCAATTGGCGTCTAAGTATCGAGGTCGCATGCGAGTAGTGAATAAATAAAAAATGACAGTTGGAATCGCTATTACGTGGCACCCATTTTACCGTATAACTCATAGGAGTTGCAGTTATTTGCTTTTTTTTTGTGGGTGGCGGCAAATTTATTGCCTTAATGGGGAATAATTTCGGTTTAAAAATAGTAATATAATTATTTCAAGCTGTATTCTTCCGAGGTGCTCAACTGTCATTTGCTACTTTAATACTTTTTCGGGTAATATTTCGCAAGTGTTTCTAGGGTATATAAACTGAGGTAGCCCAGCGCAGAAGGAAGTGCGCTGACCCACCCGGAGATCCCACCGCCCAGCGAAATCTCAAAACCTCTGTGAATAGCTAGAATCCAGACCTCGAAGCACAATGACGACGCTCCTCGCCCCGTATCAGAACGCCATGCGTCTCGGCCAAGGGTGAGCTTCTTACGCTCCACTATCCCACCGAAGCGCCGACTGATATCTCCGCCAGCTTCAACTCCTACACGCAGCAGATCTGCGTCGACAACGCGGTCAAGGTGACGGACCGCAAGACGGGCAACACCATCACCGACATCGTTGACGGCACGCTCAAGAAATGGTCGACCTCGCAGATTGTGAAGTACAGCTCGCGCCACGTCGAGAAGCTGTCGGACGTGTCGGACTCGATGAACATCTCGGGCAGTCTCGCGATTAAGTGCGGCACCATCCTGGGCTCGGACTTGGGCGCGTTCGTCGACACCAACAGGTTCCGCGAGAGCGACATGAACTTCCTACTGCAGGTCAAGGTCGTCAACCAGACGCGAACCCTCGAGGAATCGTACGAGTTCCAAAGACTCGACAACGTGCCCAGCTCAAAATTCACCGACGTCTTCGGCGACTGCTTCATCTCCGGCTTCCTCGAGGGCGGCGAGTTCAACGCACTCATCAGCATCAAGGTGCTAGATAAGTCGCGGATAAACGACATCAAGGCTGCGTATGCTCTCCCCCGTGCGATGTTGGGGGCCGCGAACTGACACACTACAGGGCATCATTCGCACTGAATGTGGGCGGAGTCGGAATCGAAACCGAGGGCGAGGCCGCCACCACAAACGCCGAGATCACGAAGGGCACCGAGATAACTGTGAGCGTCAGCTGGTCCGGCGGTGGTATCCTCAAGAAGAACAACGAGGTTTGGAACATTTCGACCGTGATAGCGGCGGCCTCCATGTTTGCGGACCTGGTCGCGCAGACCCCGCAGCGGACCAGCGCCATCCTGACGAGATACACGAGCTTGCGCTCGTTCGTTTTGGTCCAGAAGGACATCTCGCCACTCAACTACGACAACGCCGGGGTCTACACCGCCGACCTGCTCGACGCCTACATGGATTACAAGCTCCACTGGAAGAATATCAACATCAGTAAGAGCCGCGCCCGCCTCTCCTCGAATGCAAGCTGACAGACACGCCCGCACCAGTGCTCGACGACCCGTCTAAATTCGTGCAGAACCCAGATACGATCGTGGTTCCGAGCGACCTGAGCGACTCGGAGACGATGGACGTGTCGCTGTACGAGCCGACGGCGTTCTCGCTCACGCGGGCGCGCACCTTCTGCCGGCAGCAGATGATGAAGATCGTGGCCGAGGTCGACGCGATCGCCAAGGACCCGACGATCGCGAGCAAGGGGGGCAAGTCGCCGTACCAGAGTCCGGACATCTTCCGCGCCCGTCTCCCCGTGGCTAAGCAGGCTGCCGCCTCGACGAAGCGCACTCGCAGAAAGTCCGCGTTCGCCGCCCTCAGACTCGACGGTTACAAGCAGATCCACCTCTACTACCTCGACACTGCCGGGAACCTCCGGGTGTCGGTCGCCGCCATCGACGCGGGGAACCAAGCCGGCGACTTCAAAGACGGCGGCATTGTCGAGGAGGCCAAGGACGTCGCCGCCAACACACCCATCGCTGCGACGTCGCTATTTTCAAGCGGGACCAAGGTTTGTCTCCCCTGGGCCCGCTCCTTCTCCCCCTGATGTACTGACGGGTGTCCCCAGCCGCGCGTGATCTTCTTCAACAAGCAGTGGCAACTATGCGAGCGCGCTATGGACGACAGGGGCGTGTGGAGCAACGGCTGCGTGACGGGCACGAGGCTGGCGATCGAGCCGGCACCGTACTCGCAGCTCGGGTTCACGTCGACGGCGACGGAGGGCGGCATAAACTGGATCTTCTACCAGGGCAATGACAAGAAGATCGTCGTGTGCCACTACCAGGCCAATATGGCGTTCTGCCAGACCGGCAACGGGCGCGGCGTGTTCCAGACAGCGCTCGCTGGCACGCCGCTGACGGCGAACTGGGCGGCGCAGTGCCGCGTCTACTACCAGGCCGAGTCAGGTCTACACGAAGAGTACTATCGTGGTGAGACCGACCTCACGTGGCGTCTCGGTACCCTCTCCTCTCTCTCTCCTCCCTGCTTTCTTCTCCTCGCCCAAAGGCTGACTCTGACAAAAACACAGGCGCCTACAACGCCCAGCGGGTGGTCTTCCCACAGGGCGCGTCCTTGTCCTCAGTAGGAACGATGGAGCAGCATCCGAGTGCCAGCGCGAGCCCCGTCATCCGCTGCTACGGTATGGACTCGGGCTGGCGCATCGTCGAAACCGTGCGACGCCGCGTGGAGGGGACCACCAATTTGGCGTACAGCATGTTCGTGCCCGTGATGCAGGCGTCGCCGGGCGCGCTGAGCGCCGCCGTCACCTGGAACGACAACGTGGAACCCAGTGCCGCTTGCGTGCGCATTTACGTCCACGACCAGGACGGCATGATCCAGGAGTGGGCCAGGACCGGCGACTGCACGTTCGAGCCCCGCTCCGTGCCGCCGCTCCTGTAGAGCGCTGGTGATGGCGAATGGTTTGGTGGCTCCGTGTTAGTTTCGGTGGTTCCGTGGTTTACAGTAGCAAAAATGGGAGTAAAATAGGCACTGGACCAACCCCGAGCGGGTATAATCGTGGATCAAAACACTGGATGCTTTGCCTGGATTAACAACCGCCGCTTTCTGTTACGCTATATGACATACAATTTGCATAAATTAAACATGGCTTCACCGGGGGTTTATCTTTCGTTTATAGCTTTTTCAAGTCACCAATTGCGAGACATCATATACATACACGTGGTTATGTTATCCCTTTATCGAAACGGCCTATATACATGCACCAATATAAAACCGAACGACTACGCATTCGAAATGAATAGATTAAACAGGGATGAGTGACGATCTATGGATGGCTCTGGCCAACTATCGTGACATTTCTTACTTGGTGTTCAGCTTTTAGGCCACTACTATCTCAACAACCGTGATACCTACGTTGGTGGTTGCATGACGCTGCCGAAAGAAATTGAAAACGAACGGAAAATCAACGCTCTCATGAGCGTGCGTGCGTGCGCACGTATGGAGGGGCACACCCGCAATCCTATCACTTAATGCACTCATGATGATGATGATGTACGCCGTATGGCGCTGTATCGGTCGATACCATACTTTCCAGACGCACCGGAATTACACGTGCGTAAAGCTAGTAAAGGGAGGCACGGACGTGGTTTCAGCGGCAGGTAGTATTCGATATCTTGCAGTGCCGCGGCGTGCGCTCGTGGCAAGGAGAAATAAAAACGAAAATTAATTCCGCAATTGCAACGACGCGGTACTGCACTTTATTGCCACCAGCATCCGGCGCGACAACTTTATCACCAGGTGTTCAGCGGTTAATTGCCTATACGTGTCGGTACTACGCCGGCGAGCGGCCGCGCCGCTGCCTACCATCATATTAGATAGCGCATCCAAGTCATCTAACAAGATGGCAAATGTGCACGCCATAGGTGCTATAATTGGTTAGTTTTTATGCATGGACTTATATCAATCGCTTGTGCCGTAGGGCTAGTGGATCGTGGTGTGGTGTGGAGAGGGAGGTGAAGACAAGGAAGAGGGAGGAAGGGGAAGAGAGAGGAGGGGGAGGGGAGGGGGACGAAAGGAAGGAAACTAGCACTGTGGTACGTATTCCAAGAGATGTTGTCAAGTGAAAGAGGTTTTTTTTCTCTTTCGTAATTAATCGCGTGCCACCTGTCTAGATCATGGCGATACACAGTCCGTTTGCGTCCACTGTCCTTTCGGCTCGTTGCGACTCTCCCTTTGCCCTTCACCCGGCCTGTCTTGAGAAAGACGGTGCGCAACAAAGGGTTACAAAGGGAGGACAAAAGAAAGAAAACAAAGGGCGACTCCCTACTCCTCTTCCCTTTCATTCCGCTCCCGGAGTTCCCACACCGATGCCTCGCTCTGGGCACTTTCCTCTGCCGGTTTCGGGGCCAGCATCCACACATCCGTGGCAGCGAGGAAGTCCAGGATCTCCTCGCTGCACCGCTCGTCAGCGGAGAGGCCCCGGACCGTCAACCGGACCACTTACCTCTCCCTGTCTCCCTCTGCACCCCCTTTCTGCTGGCGTTTCCAGTGCTGGCAGCACTTGAAGGGTGCTCCCGCGTCTGGTTCACGTAAGGGCACCACCAGCATTTAGCGGCAGACTGCTTCTTTGTCTGCGCGAGGTATTAACTAGTAAGTCAGTAACCCGTTTTCAACTCGTAGTTACTCGCAGGCTTGCAGCAAGCCGCTTGTTGGCGTTTGCTGGGTCCAAGTCCGACTTCTGGCGTGGTTCCCGGAGTCGATTGTATCAGTATTTCTCCCAACAATCCGTGATTCTGCCCACTCCTTTGATTTCCGCCACTTCACCTCTGTGGTCGAGCGCCTCAATCGAGCCAGTGACTTGGTGCGGGTTCTTTGTGGGTGTAAGCTGAGCAGAACCACCATTGACCTCCGTTCTGAAATCAAAGAAGTTACTATCAAATAAGTTTATGTATTTCTTTATCTCTCTTTCTTTCTTCTCTTTGCGGCGTTGCAGAGGCAACTTCGGCATGGTACCTATATAAACTGAGGTCGCTCGGCACGGAAGAAAGTCACCAAACACAGAGACGTCACTCCCCAGAAAAATCTCAATTCTTTCCTCTAAAACTTCTACAAGTAGCTAGTGTCTAAACCACGAAGCGCCATGGGGACTCTCCTCGCCCCGTACCAGAACGCCATGCGTATCGGCCAAGGGTGAGCTCCTTCCACTCCGCTGTACCACCGAAGCACAGCGACTGATCTCTCCTCCAGCTTTAACTCCCACACGCAGCAGATCTGCATCGACAACGCGGTCAAGGTAACGGACCGCATGACGGGTAAATACATCACCAGCAGCGTTGACGGCACGTCCAAGAACCGGGCAAACTCGCAGATCGTGAAGTACAACTGTCGCCAAGTCGATAGGCTGTCGGATTTATTGGGCTCGATGAACATCTCGGGCAGTCTCGCGATCAAGTACGGCACCACCCATGGCTCGGCCTCGGCCTCGGGCGCGTTCGTCGACACCAACAAGTTCTGCGAGAGCGACATGAACTTCCTGCTGCAGGTCAAGGTCACCAACCAGACACAGATCCTTGACGAGTCGTACGAGTTCCAGAAGCTCGATAGCGTCGCCAGCTCAAAGTTCACCGACGTCTTCGGCGACTGCTTCATCTCCGGCTTCCTCGAGGGCGGCGAGTTCAACGCGCTCATCAGCATCAAGGTTCTGGATAAGTCGCGGATGAAGGACACTATAGCTGCGTATACTCTCTCCCCCTTGCGAGGTTGGGGGCCGCGAGCTAACGTACTTACAGAGCATCACTCGCGCTGAGTGTCGCTGTAGTCGCAATCGAGACCAACGACGAGTTCGCCATCAAGAACGCCAAGAGCGTTCAGAACACCGAGACAACCGTGAGCGTCAGCTGGCGCGGCGGCGGTGCCCTCAAGAGGTACGGCGAGGCCTGGAACATTTCGACGGTGACCGCGGCGGCGTCCAAGTTTGCCGGCCTAGTCGCGCAGATCCCTCAGCGGACCAGCGCCATCCTGACGAGATACACGCGCCTGCGCTCGTTCTTCTTGGTCCAGAAGGACACCTCGCCGCTCAGCTACGACAACACCGGCGCCTACACCGCCGACCTGCTCGACGCCTACATGGATTACAAGCTCCACTGGAAGAATATCAACATCAGTACGAGGTGCGCCCGCCTCTCCTCGAATTCAAGCTGACAGACACACCTGCACCAGTGCTCGACGACCCATCCAAATACATGCGGAACCCAGATGCGTTCGTGGTCCTGGGCCACCTGAGCCACTCGGGGATGAATGTGTTGCTGTACGAGCCGACGGCGTCCTCGCTCACAAGTGCGCGCACCTTCTGCTGGCAGCAGATGATCACGATCGTGGCTGAGGTCGACGCGATCGCCAAGGACCCAAATATTGCAAGGAGGTTGGGCAATCCGCCGTACCAGAGCCCGGACATCTTCCGCGCCCGTCTCCCCGTGGCCAAGAAGTCTGACAACGATGCGCACTTGTTGAAGTTTACGGCCAACCGTGGGGAAGATTAGCACTGTGTGAACAGAGATTTGTTGAGGATTGTGTGAGAGAGAGAAAGGGGATCATAGACGAGGTGATCATGTATAAGTACTCAAATAATACAAAAAAACTCGAGAGCCGTTTTCTCGAGACCCACCCTCTCACTTAGGCCCTGACTTGATAACTCCTTGAAGGTCACGCCTAACTCCATACCCGTACGTCAGTCTGGTTGCTATGTAGGGATTCACGAGGCGCCACCCGAGCCTCTCGGAATGCCTACGATGTCATCGCGCGCCGTCGCTTTCTATTGCGCTATTTGTTCTAGCTGATGCCAGTGTCTTCCACCGATCGCATCGCAAACCCCATTAATCATTTCATCAAGCACACACGGTATCTCACGGAAATCCCATTGCGCGCACACTGGACAGACACTCGAGTTGTGGGTAAACAATATCATTACTATCGCCATTATCCAAACAGTAACCACCCCAGTCCGAGCGAGCGGGAAAAAGAAGAGGAGCGGCAGTGTCCGCAGTGCGTTTATATCGATAGTCAGCTTAAAGACTACAGCAAATGCCAACAACACCAACCCATATCCGTCCGCGAGCCCAGCTATGCGGCTCTCTCTGTGGCTCTACTAGACCAGTCAACAACAATACTCCTACAACAATTCGCCACCATCTTCCTCTCCCTCCGCCAGCTCTGCTTCCACCTCTACCGATTCATCCTCCTCTTCCACAGAGCCATCACTCCCGTCCTCCCATTCCTCTTCTCTAGCCTTCCGTCCCACATCGGCAGCCAGAAACGTAAATATCGCCTCAGTACAGCGTTCGTCCGCAAACAGATCGGCAATTCGAAAACGATCCCGTCCACGCTCTGTCTGTAATCCCACTCCCTTCCATAGCGCCTTTTGCTGCTTCCGCCATGCAGTGCACGCCTTGAACAGATGTTCACGTGTTTGAGCAACCCCGGGTCTGTGGCACCACTTGCACTTATCCTCTTCTCGGCTTCCGATCTACTTCAAGTACTGCCCTGTGAGGGCATGTCCAATCTTCAATTGGTAGTATCGAGATGCTTTGCCCTTCTTTGCCTTCGCTGGTGCTGGATCGCTGCTGCTGAGGGTGGACATGATGCTGGGGTAAAGGGAGCGTGTATTCGGTAGCGCTGCTGCTGCGGAGGGTGCACACGGTGCTACTGAGTGCAACGGCAGTGGTCATGGATATGGTATCCGCAAGTGCTGACAGTGTGGCCGCGCCGTCGCCGACGACGACAAAAGGGGTTCGCCACGGACCCCCCCCCCCCCCCCACTTTGGATGATTCATCAGTTTCATCACCCCGATTTCCTGAGCTTCAGGGCTCGATCGTCTGGTTCGAGTTCTCGGGGTGGTTGCCGTAGCAGTGCATAGCTTGGTAGCACCGGAGCATGCACTGAGCGAACAGGGTACCGCGCACGCAGCACCAGTAGCTGCGTGATGTCGTCGCGTCGGGGGCTCGGTCGGCTGCCACCGCGAGCTAAGGAGTAGAGAAGGGAAGAGAGGATGTGAGGTAAGGATGTAATAAGGTGTTTGTTCGTGTTCGGGAGGTAGTCGTGCTCTAGTGAGCGTTTGGTGTGATGAAAATGATACGCCACCGTAGACTGAAGGGGATCCTAGTGGATCGAGGTGTGGTGTGGGAAGAGGAAAGAAGAGGAAGAGGGAGACGGAGGGAAAGAGAGGAAGGAACTAGCGCGGTGGGTTTCTGTCACGTGCAATTGATTTTTTTCGTTTAATCATTAATAATAATGACAGGCATGAGCATCATCGGCCCGAGTGATCTACTCGTATCACCCCCCGCCCCTTCGGCTATCACTCGTTGTAATTTATCTAGAAATGTACATACTACATACAATGAATAATCAATCAAACTTTCACCTTGATCCATGTGGCGATCAGCAAAACGAGAACGGGAGCTTAAACAAACTCCACGCGTATGATAATATATATCTAGATAGCTGCATCTCTTGGACCGACGGCATCTTCCGATGCGAACTGCAGCCAACGTTCAGCCATGCGCAGCCACTCACGTTGCAGATCCGCCAGTACTATCTACTGCTGCGATTCGCGTCCATCGGTCAAATGCCATCCCACATGAACAGCCGCCACGACAGCCTATGTACAAGAACACCACTGTGCCCACAGATCATTGGAAAATACTTAGCACGCAGCACCCTCCCCCGGCCAACATCAGCTCGGTCGTGTCGGACCTTCCAACGACCTTCGCACCGGCGTACTTGGAGCGGTGTACGCATCGCCCATGCTGCTGATCGGGCTCATCGGACTCACGGGACTCACGGGGCCGTCGAGCGAGCGTCGCTGCGGGGTGACCATGCCCGCCGGCGGCGCACCATCGCCGCTGCTCCCCGGTTGCGTCAGACTCTCGAACGACCTCCGTTGCGGCATGCGCGGCGGTGCAGAAACCTCGACGTCGACAACCTTTCCAGCAGACCAAGCATACTCTCCGGGCAACTCAACGGGCGGCGCATGCACTGCTAGCTCGGCTAGAAATCCGCCGGTGTCAGTCTCTCCCCAAATTCCTCACCGGAAAAAAACCACGGAAAAGACGCGTCACTGTTACCGGTGAATTGCTCGTGCAGCTCCTGAACCCCCTGAGCGTGCGCCTTCTCGTTCCCATCCGACGGCGGCCAGTGCGCCCCCGGCTGCTGCTGCTGCGGCCTTCTCCTTCGCCACCAGAACAGGAAGACCCCGCCACCGAGGAGGAGTAACGCGACGAGCGCGACCGGCACCGCGATCTGGACGGCGGGGTTCGACGAGCCTGACACTGACGATGGTTTTAGCGCCACAGACTCCGTTGCCGCGTCGGCCACCGGCGGGGATACGGCGGAGGAGGCAGTAGTGGAGTTCGTACTGGCCGTTAGGGTGGTGGTTACGGTAGCGGTCGCGACGCTGTTCGTCACGGACGAGGGGCTCCCCGATGTGGCGACCGGGTAGACCTCGGCGACGTAGCCGTCCCTCTCCTGCACGCAGTACCCGGACGCGACGGACCACTGCGAGAAGCAGAACCTGCTGCCGCCGCACGTGATGGCGCCGTCGTCGAGGGCGGCCGCGAGCTCCGCGCACGACCGCACCGACTCGCAGCACGTGACGCGGCCGTCCGGAAACGTCGAGTTCTTGCAGTGTATCGGCGCACGCGAGGCGGCGCACTGCTCCTCCGCACTGGGGAAAACTTCGGTGTCGCTCGACATTGTGAGTAGTTAGGCGAGGAATCTGTGGAATGCGGCAAACGGGCTGGCGAGGGCGGGATCGACAGAGCATCGATCGAGGACCACGCCCCCTTCTTATATCTCTCCTTTCCTCCTTCACTCGCTTTGCGCACGCTCCCACGCTGGGGAAATCATCCCTCCCGGCCCGCTGCCACGAAACCGAGTCCTTCAGCCAGGGCGGACCGGTCTAACCAACTGCTCCAGTAGTGTGTGATCTAGATGGCAGACTAGCGCCGATCGCGCAGCGAGCTAGGGCGGCTTGGGTGGGGCGTCGACAGCGTGGCGCGCGTGGGCACCCGTGAATGGACGCTGACTGTCTCATTTCCGCTGAATACAGCACAGAGCACTCTGTTTTGAGTCCACTTGCCGGAACACACGCGGGCCTTCATCCTCCACGGACGCAACTCCTACCAAACAAAATAGCAAGAGTGCGTGGAAGATTGCCACTGGCGATCCACCCCCGGGGATCGCAGTGGTAATGAGTCGAGTTCAGCACCGAAATCATCAGCACCGCAAATCGGTCGCTCAATCGGGGTATTTGGCACAGTCATTTCCCGTCACTCGTGATTAGTCATCCCACCCGACCGTGTAACTTGACCAAGGACTGCAGCTGCTGAACCATGATCACGACGTGCCGTTCGTTAGCCAGTCAGGAGGGCATTCCCGCGATACTGCAAATCCAGCCAATCGCCGATCGTCTGGGTCACCTGACGCCAGAATCTCGGACACTTAGATCGCCGCACAAGCATCGGCAGAGAGTCGGGCGGGCGGAGAGGTGGAAGTAAGGAACAAAAAGCCACCTTTCACCCCCACTCTGTTACAACCCTGCCGAGAGGAATAGCAGCGCCGTCGGACCCGTGAACTCCTTCTCCAGCCTTGCGTACCGGATACCCTGGCTATCCCTCCCATACGCTGTCCTGACGCCCTGCTAGGCCTCGGAAGGCAGGAACTCGAGTGCACGGCGTCGCCTGCTGTCCGGCCCGAAAGGACCTAGGCATGAAGTTCGGGATGCGTCCAGTAGCCGGCGGCAGCTTCGACAGCGATGAGCGCACTTGAGAATGGAACCGTAGCAATCGCGCCGGAGGCAGCCCGGAGGCTGGCAGCACTGTCTGGCAGCACGGGGTGGCGGTGCTGGGAGTGGGAAAAGTGGGAGTACGTGGGCTGGGCCGGAGAGCAGGAGCTAGTGGCATCGCTCCCGAAATTCTCAAGCTCAAACCACTAACAGCACATTAAGTACGTACCAGTGTAGCTAGGCGCTAAATCTGATTCCAATGCGGATTCGGCTCGAGCATACCCTGCGCGTGGACGGTCTGGATATATCCACAGATCCCGTCAAATGCGAATCCGACATCGGGTTTTCTTTCGGTTTGTTCTTGGTTGCGTGCCTCTCTAGACGGTGGCGATATTCACACTTTTTGGTTCCCGTCCATTGTCCTTACGGCTCGTTGTGGCTCCTCCTGCCCTCCCCCCTTGCCTGTCCGGAGAATGCAGAACGCACAAGAAAATACATAAAAGAAACCGCCTCCCTTCCTCCTCTTTTGCTGAGGCTGTGAAGAGCTGCAAGCGTTCTTTAACCCTAGTCATCCCCCACTTCCCGAACTCCCACTCCGACGCCCCACTGCGGCCGCCCCACCCAACCGGGTCGTTACCCCCATCCGTGGCCACTGCACCAATCATCCGCAAAGAAATCCCAGATCTTGGACCGATCCTTGCCGTTTTTTGGTTTGGTCTGTTTATGGATCGTCTACTGCACAATCCTTGCTCCTTCCGGTCCTGCCCCGCATCTCGATCCGACATCGAGCGATCTCCGACGATCCTGCCGATCCCGACGATCCCGAGCGAGCGAGATCCTGTGCTTCCATCTGGCATGGCCGTGCGATTCATCGCACTTTTTTTTCCCGGGAGACGGCTCTATTTGGCGATAGACGGCGCTTGTCTGCACCGCTGGGAAATCTACTGCAGTCACTGGCCGACGAGACCATACCAGGAGGGACGAGCAGCTCTCACCAGGTGCGCGAGACAGTACCCATGGAGTGCTCATTCCCTCCCAGCAGTAAAGAGTGTCGATGGCATTAGGTATTGATGGTAATTATATGTAAAATACCAGAGTGAAGGGAAAAAACGAAAGAAAACAATGACAAGAAAAAGGGCAAGCCCTGCCCCGTTTCACCTCCAAATGCCACCTCATTCTATCCAGTGGTCGGAAACCCTGCAGTAGAAGGTGCGGAAGGCAGCATACAACAATCTCGTCATCCCATTATATGGCATTTGTTTCAGCGGGAACTGCCGCTCTCAGCGTTCGGCCGCCAGGTAAAAGGTGTCTTCGAACCTGTGATTTCTCCTGCGCACAATCAGCATCCGCAAGCGCTCACCCGCAGCGAAGTGGGTCGAGACACACCGGTTTCTCCTTTCACCGGAGAGCTAGTCATCGCCGCCCTTGAAGTCGATGCGCTTCTGCAGGCGAAGCATGAACAGCAAGGTGTCCACGCTCGCCTCGAGGTCCCCGGCCGGCTGCACCAAGTCTCCGACGCATGTGTACAGCGCACTATCGCTCGCAGCGCCGAGGGCGGCGAGGCCGACCAGCAACCATGCGTCGCTGCGCTGGGCGGCACAGGCCGCGCAGCCGGCTTCGCGCTGGATGTCCGCCGCCTGCTCGAGGATGCGCGCGACCGCGTCGTACTCGTAAACATGGCGGAGGCCGAAGAGGCGCTCTACCGCGGCCGCGACGAGCGGGTGCTCGCGCTCGTGTTCGCTGCACGCCGCGGCGACGGGGGCAGCGCTGGGAGCGGCGAACGGACGTATGCTGCACTGTAGCTCGAGCAGAAGCGGGTCGCTCAAAGTCGTCGTCACTCGCCACTTGGGCGGCGCGAAGGAGGACCTCGACGGGGTCGAGATCGACGACCGGAACGACGAGCTCCACGACTTGAGAGAGCGCGATCCGCTGCTCGATGAGGTCGGTGACGCCGAGCGGGCGGACGACAGCACCAGCCCCAGCATCTTGGCTGTCCAGGCCTCGGAGGTGTGGCGGTGGCTGCGGAATTGCTGCAGCATCTTTGTGACGGCGGGGGCTTGCTCGCCCATGGGCGCGGATGCTGCGGATGATCGAGGCTCGTCGGGGGGGGCGGAGAATTTCTCTTCGGAGTGAGGTGAGGGAGGTCCGGGAAGGGTTTCGTTGGTTGCAGCCATTGGTCGTGGGAGGGGAGCTGGTGGGTTTTCTGTTCGAGGGTGCTGTCAAAGAAGTCTCGGTTGTGCTGAGGAGCGATGGTGGCTGCGAGTTTGAGGGGTCGAGGAGAAAAGGGCAGCGGCAACTAACGGTGCTTGTTGTTGGGAGGGCCGGAGGAATCAAGAACAGAGCCCTAGCTCGCAGTTGCCCTACATTTGGTTCAATTGGCTTTGCAGGGCCTCGACGATGCCCGCTACTTCTTGATAGATCACTCGGCTTCATCGAGTGGTCGACGACACGTGATTGCCTCAGCCACCAGGCACTCGCCACCACTCGCTCACTCGCTGGAGAAAATGGATGCATGCAGCGGATGACCGAGCATAAGCAGTTGGTCCATGTGCCTGGCCTCCTCGTTCGACAACACGCTGCGCTTCCGGAGAAGCGCACGCGCGGGCGGACTATATGCCATTGACGACTAGGTACACGATTGACGCGGCTTCACCGGCCTTTTCCCCGCCACGCGCATTTACCCCGTTGAACAGTGGGGAGGGGAGAGCGTCCTGCGGCCTCTGCGCCCGTGGGGCTAGAACAGTCTGAACCGAACCATCATAGCGGATAGCAAAGGAAAACCCCCAAAAATCCCGACTGTCTTCCAATAAATGGATCTAAGTTCTATCGACCGCCACACTCCATTCTGCCTTCGTCGCGCGGCGCCTCCTTTTATGCAATCCCGAGTCCTGATTCTCCTACAGGTTTGCCGGCTTCGCTCTGACGTACAAGCACTCCCCGGTGGCGTAGACGGTTCCGTGCCCATCCTCGAGTGTGCCCTCGATCCAGAATTTCCTTCCCTCTCTCTTCGTGAGTCGCGCGCGGCACACGACGATGTTCGGGGTCAGCAGGGGCTGCTTGAAGTCGATCTTCAGGAAGGCTGTGAAGGCGGAAGCGTTGATTGGGACGGCCATTCCGATGTCGAGGCACGTGGAGACGATGCCGCCGTGGAGGATGCCCTCGTGGCCGTTCATGCCATCGCCGAGCGAGAAGAACGTGCACGTCTCGGACGCGTTCGTCGCGGTCGGTGTCTTGACAGGGAGGAACGCCCGGAACGTGTCGGCTGTGTTGAGCGTCGCCGACGTGAGGGAGTCTTCGCGGCCGGCGTTGAACTTGTGGTTGCGGACCGTTTGGGTGACGTTGAACGGCACCGTGTTCGGCGCCGTCAAGATCGAAACTACCCATGGTTGCGAGGCTAGGTCGTTGTGAAGGGTGGAAATGTCGATAGCCATGGCTTTTGGTGGCGTTCGGGGCGAGCGAATGGGAAATTTGGGGGGCGCGACGCGGAGCTTGCCGACGTCGGCCTGCGGTTTAGTTCGATGCAGGGATCTCTGCAGATGGCTTGCTTGTGAGCCGAGGCGAAAGCTGAAGAATTGTAAGCGTACGTAAGCACCACCACCAGTTCTCACTCGGTTAGCAGTTGCCGCACGCATATTAGCTAAAGAATGATTTTTTTGTTTATTCATACTCGCATTCAGCCTATATAGACTATGGAGGAGTACATTCTGACCTGTTCCACTCCGCTGTCCGCGCGATGGTGGCACGTTGCAAGCTCCCCTTTGCCCTCCGCCCAGGCCTGTTCCAAGAAGGTATAGAGCGCACAGGAGAGACGACGGAAAGAACGAGAGAAATCGAGACCCGTCCACTAGCTCTCTTCCGCGGATGCCATGAGCGAGGGCGTGGGGAGAAACAGAGGTTGTTCCTCACCATCGGCACCCAGCTCCCCGGTCGTTGTCCCCCTCTCCCCTCCCCGCCCCCTGTGCCCCCAGATCTCCCACTCTAACACCTTGCTCCTCACGTGTTCCTCGGCCGGTAATAGCCTTCCCACATCCGTAGTGGAGAGGAAGTCTAGTACCGCCTGGCTGCACCTCACATCCGCGATGAGGTCCCAGATCTTGAGCCGGCTCTTCCCCCTCCCACTTTTCTCCCGCACATCTGTCCACGTGATCTTCTGCTGGGTCTTCCATTTGGGGCACACTTTGAAGGGGTGATGCCATGCCTGTGCCTTGCACGGGCACCACCATCACGGAGCGGTGGGCTGGCTCTTCGTCCAGTTCAGGTACTGCCCAGTGAGGCGGTGACCTGACTTCAGCTGGTAGAACCTGGAGGCGGGCCTTTTGGAACTATCTGCTACCGTACTGTCTGACTTCTGCTTGTCCGGTATTTTGTACTTCTTCCTGGGCGCCCGACCTCCTGCCCACTGCCTAGCATTTGCCCACTTCTTCTCTGAGATCTCTCGCTTGAGGTGTGCAAGAGACCTGGGGAGTGGCGTTGCCCTTGCCTCTGTCTTGTCCGGGTAGCATAGATATTCCACTCCTCGGGCATCTGGCTTCTCTCCCGTAAACTTAGCCCGCTCGCCGGCCTTCTCGTTATCTGTAACGCCCTTGTGCGCTGGGCACCACCGGATATCGATGGTGATATCCAGTCTGGTCCTCCATAGCACCTCAATGCGCTTTCTTGCCTGAAGCGCGTACATCTGACCGGGGCCAGGCTCCTCAGAGGCCATCCATCTGATAACGGCCTGTGGCATCTGTGAAAATCGTGACACTTCGTCTCTCTTCTTGTAACAGTTTCAAATGCCCTGGTGACAGCGGCACATTTTGCACCGCAGGCCTCCCGGCCGCAGCCCATGCGGGTCCCGGTCCCCACCCAAGATTGCCCATTATTCCAAACCACTGAGTGCCCGGTGGCGCCACTTGGTGCCACTGTCAAACCGTGATCCATCAGTGAACATGGTCAGCCCGGGTTTGGGCTTCTCTGCATCTGCCTCCTCTTCCTGCAGCAGTTCTGTATCAAGGGTCTCTGGCTCCACTAGCAGTACTGTGCTCTCCACCCTGCTTGAGTATCCGAGGGCATTCTTGAGCCGTCTCCCAATCGCTGTTGGCAGATCCACTATCTCCCTTGCCTGATCGGCTTACGGAAGGCTGAGCAACCGTAGCCCAAACCTTCGCTGTCTGTTTTATAGCTGGGCTACTGCCGGTCTGAGGCTTGACTTCATTGCTAAGGCTCCCAGATTGGCCGCCCGGAAGCAGCCTGTTGTTGCACGACCTTCCTGGTTGGTGAGCAGTCGCAGCTCCTTCTCCTGTCCAATGGTGCCCTATACCGATCGCTCTTCCGCCACAGTTCCTATCCGAACATGGTAACTGACTGGATGCAGGCTGTCATAACCTTCCTGCAGTTGGCCGGTACGAGACCCATCTGCCCTGTGAGCCGGCGGAGCCGGATCATAGCATTCTTTCCCTTCTTCGCCGGATGGCATGATGCCCCTAGTTTGAGCTGGGAGTCTAGCCAGATCCCAAGCCAGCGCGTCGCCTCCTTGCTGAACGGGACAGTGTTGGTGCCGACCATTATTGTGGCAGTGGGGGTTGTCTTTTCTTACGAGAGAGTGCTGCCTCTGTCTTCCCATGGCTAAAGGTCACTCCATTGCTTGCGGCCCAGTCCAGTGATGCCGCTACAGCATCAGACAGCTTAGCTACTCCTGCCTCTCCGTCCTTGCCCTCCACCCACCACCCGATGTCATCCAGAAAGGACAGCCCTTTGATGCCTGGCACTGCCCTCTCCACCTCATCGAAGATACCTGACAGGTAGGTGATGAAGAGGATCGGTGCCGCTGGGAATCCCTGTGGGATGCCAGTGTCGACTGGGTTTGCTGACCCCACTTACCCCCTCAAGAGCAATCTTAACATGACGGTCTGGCATGTTGTTGAATGCCGACTTAACGTCCATGAAGAGAGCTCCCGCGACCTTACTTCCCGCCCATGCCTGCTGGGTGCAGTTCATGAGGACTGCCCTGCACCAACACACGGCTGCAGCTTTCGGCAGCCAAACTGGCCATCATGTAGGGGGGGGCGGCGGGGGCCGGTCGAAGCGGGGCGACGAGACAGGGCCTCTTTCCTTCCTCCGGTCTAGTTAGCTAAAGAATGAGGATCGTAGGGCAGTAGGGAAAGCACGTTTCTATTGGACGAACCAGAGACACTCGATGCCAACCTACTACAGATTGACGATGCCTAAGTCAGGAGGCAGATCGATCCAGGCTAGGTCCCACCTTGTTTACAGATGGATCACGCCTCGACAGCGGAGCTGCTGGATAGCATGGAAGAATGGTCAACGCTGGGTGGGTATCAAAACTCACACAGGCTATAACCAGGAGGCCTACGATGCGGAATGCGCTGCCCTCACCAGGGTTTTGGAAACGCTGCAAGACGACACAAAACTCCAGAGAGGGTCACAATCTTCACAAACGCCCAGGCTGCCATCAGGTGCATGGCCACGGAGGAGCCTGGCCCCGGTCGGATGTATGCAATCCAGGCTAGGAGGCACATTGTAGCGCTTTGGAAAGCCAGACCAGAGATCACCATTGAGATTGGATGGTGCCGGCCCGCAAAGGAATCCCAGAAAACGAGAAGGCTGATGAGCGGGCCAAGCTAGCAGCGGACGAACCAGACTCCCACGGAGTGGAATGGCTGCAATATGCAGACCGGTACGGCAGAAGGCCAATGCCTCTTCCACTTGCACACCTTAAACGGGGAGTCTCGGAAAAGAAGTGGCCGGAAGCCAATGCGTGGGCGGACTCGTGAGCCGTAAGAAGTACCAACACTGCTGGCAGGAGAACACGTTTCAGAAACTGGATCCAGTACCAGCAAATAGCAACAAGCGGTTAGTGGCGAGGTTCTACCAGTTGAAGATAAGCTATTGTCTCACTGTCCAGTACCTCAAGTCGACGAAGAGTAGGCCCACAGCCGAGCGCTGGTATTGCCCGTCCCGGAGCCGGACCTGGGAGCACCAGCAGAAAATCCTAAGGGCGGAAGTGCTGTAGGTGACTAGAAGGCGGAAGAATCGGATTAAGATCCGTGACCTCTTCGCAGATGACCGGCAGCCAGGCGATCCTGGATTCCCTGCTATCACGGACGTGGGATGAAGATCGGGTGGTGCCCGCACACAAAGGAGTCCCCGGAAGTGAGAAGGCCGATGAATGGGCCAAGCTAGCGGCGGAGAAGCCTGACGCCCATGGGGTGGAATGGCTAGGGTACTCGGACTGAGTGAGGGCGCGTACGATGCCGCTTCCCAGATCCCTTGCACACCTTAAACGAGAGATCTCAGAGAAGGAGTGGGCGGAAGCACGACAATGGGCGGGGGCTGGACCCCCGGGAAAGGATACGGTGTGCCGAGCAGGCAAGAGCCCGACATTGCGGTAGCAGGTGGTTCCGGGGGGCTCGCCTTGAGGTTCTACCGGCTGAAGACAAGTCACTGCCTCACTGGGTAGTGCGTACACTGGACGAAGAATCGGCCCACCGCTCAGTGCTGGTGGTGTCGGTACCGGACACAGGCACGGGGTCACCTCTTCAATGTGTGCCCCGAGTGGAAGGCCCAGCAGAAGATCCTGTGGGAGAGGCGCTAGAGGAAAGCGGGGGGGGAAGAGCCGGTTCAAGATCCGGGACCTCCTTGCCGACGGGAGGTGCAGCCCGGCGGTACGTACTAGACTTCCTCTCCACCACAAATGTAGGAAGGCTGTTCTCGGCTGAGGAAGACGCAGGGAGCGAGGTGTCAGAGTGGGAACGCAGGGAGCGCAGGGAGCGGGAAGAGGAGAAGAGGTTGAAGGCGAACAATCGGCGAGGAGTGAGGGGGTGATTGTACGCTATATAAGTATCTTTGAGGGGCCAGGGCGGAGGGCAAGGGGAACTACAACGAGCCATCTGCGGACTGATCGAGTCGGGGTGGAAAGTGGCCAAGATTTGGGTAAAAAATACGCCGTCATAGTCTACATAGGCTAAATGCGAGTATGATTAAACCGAAAGGTAGGGCAGTGGCATGGTCTTGACGTCGGAGAGAGTGGAATACTGCGGGAAGTAATGAAGTACACGTGCCGGTCGTGCGCCGGAAAGGTGTCGCAATCACAACCGCCACCCACGAACACAGGCGTGACTGTGTAATCGTAATCCTCGTCCGAATACTGGCATATAGCTTTCCACCGTCCATCAATCTATCCTAAATCGAGGACCATCACTTCTTCGGTACCGCCCCGACCAGAACCCTTGTTTTGCAGATGTATCTTTCCCCACCGCCCACCTCTTTCGGAGGAACCCTAATCCATCCTCTCGAAAGCACCGCGTTGACGACCAGCTGCATCCCCTCCTCCACTTCCACGCACCGCACATCCTGCATCAACTCCTCGTTATACGGGGCCTTCACCGCGACACTCTCGTCCAGGCGGAAGCTTCCACGTTGGCACTTCATCTCGGCCGCGAGCGTGGTGACCGAGCGGAGGGAGTCTTCGATAGCCGGGAGAAGCCGCTCCTGCAGGCTGGGTCGCTGCGGAACGGAGCAGGCGATGCCGACGAGTTCCGACGCCATTGAGGAGACGTCTGCGAGCGAGCGCTTCCACCGTGGGTCTTGGAAGAGGAGCGAGGCGGTTTGCGACCGCCAGGCGGATGTCCTTTCGCCGTCCGGCGTGGTATCTGAGATTGTTAGTCGGTAGTGGGCTGCCGAGACGGGAAGGGGAGCAGGTACCGCCTCGCCGGATGCGTCTCTCGAGCTCGAGGATGAACTTGAGCATTTCCTCGCTCAGTCCTGGAAGCCAGATTGAGAGTATGAACTTCTCCATGAAAGCCCACGCTACGCAGTCGACGAGTTCCGACAGCTTCAACACGGCGATGTCATCGACTCGTGTCTTGAGGAGTTCCTGCACCGATACCCGCATGTTCACTTCCTTTTGTGGTGCGCCTGCGCCCTTCTTGAAGCCAGTTCGACACCATTGGAAGACCTGCGGAAGAGTTAGATCGAATTCCACTACTCGGTGCAGACGGGTCGTACTTCATGTTGCAAAGAACCCAGCTTCTTGGCGAAATTATCATCCGAGATAGGCTCCAAGCCCGAGCCGATACTGTTGACGGCCCGGACATGCAACGCACGGTACTTTTCCGCCATCGCTTTCTCCTGGAGACAGTTCGCCTTCTCCTTTTCGGCCCTGTGAAACTGTTCAGTGGCGGACTCCTCCATCGCCAAGAGCTTCCTCTTGAGACGCTCGATCTCGGCCTTCTGGCGAGCATTGCTCGTCTCCTCCTTTGCAGTCCTCTCTGGCTGCTCATTGGTGGCATTCTTCGGCTTTGAGGCCTCCTTGCCAGTCGTCTTAGCCCAGGGCGACGGACGGACCTGGCTCGCCGCCTCCTTGGCAGCCTTGTCGGATTGCTCCTTTGTGGTCTCCTTCAACTTCGAGATCTCTTCGCCGAGAAGTCTATTCTCCTCCTTTCCGCTGGTTGAATTTGCCGCCTCGGTTGCAGCCCCCTCGGGTTTCTCCCGCTGGTTCCCCCTCAACTGGGAAATCTCTTCACAGAGCTGCGTGATTTCTTCCCTGTCACGGGCCATTTCCGCGGCGTGCTGCGCAACTTTATCCGACTGCTCTCTGACGTCACCCTCCAACTTCGAGATCACGTCCAGGAGCCGCAAACGCTCTTCCTCCCCACGGGTGATATCCGCAACCCTCATTTCCTCCTTGTCCGACTTCTCCTTAAGAAGCCTCTCATTTGTCTCCTTCTCACTAGCAAGAACCGGGGCTTGCTTTGCAAGCTTATCAATCTGTTCCTTTATGGTCTTTTCTAGCTTTGCGATAACCTCTTCCAGCTGCTTGTTTCCATCCAACTCGCTATGGTACTCATTGAACCAATGGTATATGGCCTCTAGATAGTGCATTTGAGTGCCGTCGTGGCGTAGCATCGGATTCTTTCGAGTCCGTGGCGACTGCGACTGCGACTGCGGTGGCGGTGTCGCCGTTTCCTGACCGATACTCGAAGGCCCTCCGTTGCGTGGGCCCGCGCCCCGCCCGGCGGGGCCAACCGCCGTCGTGCCGCTGGGGAAGTAGTTGTCTCGTCCATCTGCGCCCTGCGAGGCTGCCGCAGCGTACGTCATTCTTTCGAATTAGTCAACGACCTATTCGAACGCGATTAGTACGACTCCTATCGCGGGCAGGCCGCGACGATCAAGCACGGATTGACATTTACCTACCCGAATTGATCTCCTTCGCCAGCGACACAGCGGGAGGTGTTTGCGAGATTGTTGGGGTAGTCTGGATTCGTTATGTGGATGGGAAGGAGTTGAGAGCTTTTGCTGCTGGTAACAATGGCGAGGCAATCGGAAACATCGAGACAATCAGCGCCCCGCACTGATTCCCGATCCAACACACATGACTTGCTGCTGCCCCCCGGCTTGTGTGCGCTGAGCAAAGCGCTCGCCGGTCCGTCCCGTTTCGGTGCAGGAATGTCAGGGATACATGACACCCTGGGGAAGGTGACCAATTGTATAGAAATATTCACCATCTACCCCGCACGCACAAATCGCATCACTGCACACAGTCCTGGGCGCGTAGAAGTCGCTAGATACTTGTTTTTGGTGGGCTCGCTTCAATGCCTACGTTCTTCGGTACTACAGGAATCCGCGTCGTTCTCTGATTATCTACCACATACCGACTACAGGAGTTGGAGTGACTGTCTCGCTTTGATTACCGGTATCTTCAGTGCTTGCTCTGGTAACCAACACTACCTCCTGTGAGAAAAGCTCGCAGCGTTCGTCGACCATGATGGAACCATCCTACGATCACCTGGTGCAGGAGGCGGAGGGCAAGATCACCAAGTTTGTCGTCGGACTAGACTTCGGGACGACGTACGTTTCCTCGCTACTCCTGCCGATATCCCACTCTGACAAACCCGCACCTTCAGATACACATCTGTAGCCTTCGCGCACTCCGAGAGTCCCTTGGAGATGAAGCTCGTCCAAACGTGGCCGGGCGGGAGTATTGGCAACAACAGTGCTGACCAGGTGCCGACGAAGCTCGACTACGCCAAGTCCAAGACGAAATGGGGCTACGAGGTATCGGCGATGACTCCGGGGGCGCGTCCTCTCAGTTGGTTCAAACTCCTCCTGCAGGCGCGGGAGGCGCCAAAGTGGGAAAGACGAGCGGCGGCGGCGGCGCGGACGCGCGGCTATTCCGGCGCCCGGATGCAGGACCTCAATGCGCAGCTGGATGGGTTGGAAATCTCGCCGGACGCCAGTTCGCAGTTGATGACGCCCGCACAGCGAACCGGCGAGATCCTGAAGGAGCTCAACATCGCACCCGTCCAAGCCGTCGCAGACTTCTTGACCAAGATCAAGGAAACGACGCTGGCGAGCATCAAGAGAACGTACATGTTGGACGACTTGGTGGGCACCAAGGTGGAGTGGATTCTGACCGTGCCGGCGATATGGACCGACCAGGCAAAGAACTCTATGATTCAAGCGGCTAGACAGGCTGGGCTTGGGGAAAGAAGGCTCGATTTCGAGTTGATCAGCGAGCCCGAGTGCGGTGCCACGTATTCGCTCAAGGCCATACAGCCGAATGATCTCGAGGTCAGCTTGGTTTTGGTGCGGATCCCCCGTCCGTAAGTAGTTGGGGCTGACTGTTCGCGGAACTCTGACATAGGTTGGCGATGTGTTCGTTCTCTGCGATGCGGGAGGCGGGACAGTGTAGATCCCTTGATATCACCACCGTTTTTCATTGGCTGACACTCGCAAGCGACTTAATCTCCTACAAGATCACCAACACCAAACCGCTACAAGTGGACGAGGTGGTAGCCGGTCACGGTGAATGGCCTTCCCTGGCGACTGTTCTTCCGCAGCAGTTAGCTAATCTTCCCAGGTGATCTCTGTGGAAGCGTCTTCCTCGACCGGAGATTCGAAGAATACATGCGGCGCACTCTCGGAGAAGAAACCATTGATGCAATGAAGGTCTCTGGAGTAAAGTGTAGCTTACTCTTCTCTACCATTGCTGACCATCTTGCAGCCACGATCGAAGGAAGGGATGATGCGTTCGTGGGAGGAAACCGTCAAGTTCAAGGTCTGTTCCGTTTCCAGCCTTTATACGACAGCGTTGTGATGTATTTGCAGTTCGGCAACGAAATATCGTACGGGACATTTGAGGTCTTCGCTCCGGGTGTTCCGGATAATGAGGAAATGAATGTGGAGGACGGATATCACAGTATGAGATTGTAAGGAACCCCTCCCTGGCCACTGCCATGATGTGAGCTGAAATCTCTCAGCGAGGACGTCCAGGAAATTTTCGATCCGGTGATATACCGCATCATTGACCTGGTGTCGCAGCAGGTGTCGGGCGTCAAGCAGAAAGGGGAGCGAGTGAAGGTGCCGCCACGTTCTCTATCCGGAAGCTACCCGACTAACAAATACAGGCTATCCTCCTCGTCGGCGGCTTCGGTTCGTCCGAGTATCTCATGACGCGCCTCAAAGACCATTTCAGCGTTGACGGCATTGAAGTCCTGCAGCCCGTGAATGCGTAATACCCATAATTGACGCCTAGCCGCCTTACAATGTTTCCGTCAGGAACTAACCCGTGAAACAGCCGAAGTGCGATAGCTCGCGGGGCGCTCCTGCGAGGCTTCGATGGCTCGATAGTGATGGCCCGCCGTGCGCCGCGCTATTACGGCAGCACGTTCGCCTCCACCAACGCCACCTCCCCCGAAGTGCAGGGTCACACCTACGTGTGTGCGCAGTCGAAGATGTTGAAAGTCCCGGAGAAGATGAATTGGTACGTCAAGAAGGTAAGGCGCTCTTCTTATTCCGCGGAGACCAGGGGGTCGCGAAAACAGTAAGTAGCTCAGGAACCGCCATCCAGGGAGCGTTGATCCAGCCGGCGGACGCGGATTTCTACAGGCTCGTCTCCATCAAACCCGGCATCGAGCCGGACCTCGTGTTCCACACGACAATGTACGCTTGCGATGAGGACGTCGCGCCTGCCTACAAGTGGCAGAACCCCGCTGGTAGCCAATTCTCTTCGACTCCTACTCTCATGGAGTCGAGCCCACGTGCTGACCGACTCCCAGCCGTCTATTACGTATGCACTTTAACAACGGACCTCAGCGACATTCCGCGCAGCGAGTTCCAGATATTTACCAACGTGAGGGGAGAGAGGTTTTACCGTGTCACATTCAAACTCCGGATGACGCTGAGCCACGAGGTGAGATCCTATCCGAATGTGGTACTGCATCCACGCTCCGTCACGCGTAGCTGACGAAACTTTACTTGCAGGTCTGGAGGTTCGAGTTGATATTCAAGGGCAAACGTTACGGGTTGGCCGAGACACGGTTCACCTGAGGGTAGCAGCTGGAGCGGGATTGCGGCGGAGAGGCAGCGGTAATGGCGATTTACCTGGGAGGGTATGCTCGTGCGATTGTAGTTAGTTGTTCGATGTGGTTACTCGGCAATGAACCAGCTCTCCAAATCCACAGGGCAACCTCTACACGGCTGCTTGAGTAGGCCAGAGCCTGGGTCGGATGTGTTCTTTTATCTCCATCTGTTTCGCAGATGCCGTCTATTCTTCCCGGGGTAAACAAGAAGGAGCGGGTTTGGCTACTGTCATGTTCCGGGCCTCTAATCTTGAATTATAAATTCCAGCTTTCCAATCGGAACCTTGCAAATTGCGATTCTTCAGGGACTGGATGGCTACAGTAGCTTGATCTTCTACATACAACAACATACACGCAGGCCTTCTCCGCTGCGATGGTCGCCCATATGTAGGTACATAGCGATTTTGGGTTTTGGCGCGTTTGTGTCACTTTCGTTGGTATTTGTTCCCATTTCAACACAACTCGCCAAGCTGGGAAGAGTAGCATCCGACGCACAATACAAGCCGTTTCGCCACCCAGAAACCGGAGTTCGATCGTGCTTATCAAATACTAGCCGATAATCACAGCTTCGAGGGAGCCTCAATCAAAACTCTCGTCTTACAGATCAGCCGTTCGACGCCGCCCGTTTCGTGAAGCGGAATACTGATCCAGCCCCTCGAGAACACCGCGGTGACTCTCCCCTCCATGCCCCCCTCCATCTCGTTGAGCCGGACATCATCCATCGTGTCCTCGTTTTTTTTCTCCCCTTAATCATACTCGCATACAGCCTATCTAGACTTGGCGGCGTACATTTTGTCCGGTTTTCCCGTCCGCTGTCCGCGCGGTGGCGGCACGTTACAAGCTCCCCTTTGCCCTCCGCCTAGGCCTGTCCCAAGAATATAGAATGCGCACCAAGGAAGTTTGCAAGTGAAATCGCAGCCGAAACGAGGGACTGTGACAAAGGGAAATGACAAGGGAAAAAGATGCTCGTCCTCTACCCCTCGTCTGCGGATGCCATGAAAGAAGGAGTGAAGGAAGGGTAGAACTACCTCCTTGTCGGATGAACGATTTGAGATTGCACAAAACTTCGATGTTGACCGAGCTCAAGCCTGGCAGCCAGCTGGAGAATATGAACCGCTCCATGAACGCCCATGCGACGCAGTCGACGAGCTCGGACAGTCGCAGGACACCGATGTTGAGGATTCGCTTCCGGTAGAGCTGCTCTGCGGTGGCCCGCCGGTTGATGTCCGGTTGGCGCCTGAATCGCCGCTAATGAAGCCTGCGACACCACTTGTTGGCCTACGCAAGAGTCAGTTCCATTTCCCGCTGTGCTCAGCACACACGGGGTCATATAGATACCTCGCGGTGCAATGACCGCACTCATCCGCGATGGGATGCAATCCCGAGTGAATACAGTGATGGCCCTGAGGTACGATGCGCGGAGCCTGTCTAGTGTCCCGGTTTTGCGTATGTCCCGTTCCTCTTCCCGCTTGGCCTTCGCGGCTCCTGGTTCGCCGCGCTTAGTCGCGCGTTCGCTACTGTCATATCGGTACATATACTTCTCGAACCGGTACAGCTGCGCTCGGTCATCAAACGCGCCGGGTGGCTGTCGCTCTCGGAAGCTTCCCGCTGTGCCGCTCAGGATAGCCGGGGACGGACCCCATCGTGGCCACGGAGAGCGGTGGTCCCGGCGACTCGTCGTGGTTTCCATTGCGCCTACAATCCCCACGGGTCGGCTGCCTTGGAAATTGGCCGTCACCCGGCCGCCTCGGAAACCGGCCTCCTACCACATTCCTCGTTCCACTAGGTTCTCGATGTGCATCTAGCCTCCTACTTCTCCCGACGCGCCAAAATCGAAACGGCCTATGATCGCATTGGAATCGCCCTTGAGTCGAATCGAAATGGTTGCTGGGTCCCACTCGGCACCAAACGGCGGGCGTCAATATGTATCTGGGAGTGACTAGTTATAGTATACTAAGTGCTGGCAGTTTTCCGTCCGCTGGCGATTGGCGTTGAGTTGCTCTATTGCGAATCCGTGCGCGAAGGGGGGAAAATAATTGGGGGAAAATCGCCTATGCGATCGTAACTGCTGAGAAGCTAATGATATCGTGCCTTTGGCCTCCATTTCACATCAGAGAAGACCTTCCTTCGTTCCCTCTCGGAGCTGTAGGCAGATTTACGCCCCCCCCCCCCAAAAAAAAGCCCTCCGGCCTGTGGTCAAGACGTTCTGGGGCGGGGGCATGCTCAAATCCACCGCGTGTATTTCAACGAAGGTTTCTCTATGTATATGTGACCGCATATCTCTACTCCTCTGGGAAAAATTGGAATGAATCTGTGTGATTGGGAAGCTGGTCAAATACATAGAGGGATCCCAAGCCCGAAAACAAGCCTTGAATGATCATTGATGGCCAGGGAAACGTACAATCACCTTGCCCCAATAGAGACACGCTATTTAGCAAAATGCCCAGAGCCTGGCCCTATGGATCCTCTACCTGTTCACCCCCGCCCGCCCGACCATCACCGTTTGGCAAGCACCTGAACTAGAACCCTCGTTTTACATATCAGTCTGTCGTGGCCGCGCGCCTCTCTCGGCGGCGTCCTGATCCAGCCTTTCGACAGTACCGCGGCGATTACCGCCTGCATCCCCTCCTCAATCTCCGTGCACCTGACATCGTACATTGTCGTCTCATCGAAGGGCTCTCCTACCACCACGCTCTTGTCCAATCGAAAGCTTCCGCGCTGGCAGCGCATTTCCGCGGCGAGGGTGTTGATGGTGCGGAGGGAGTTGTGGATGCACGGTAGGAACTTCTCCTGCAGGCTTGGTAGCTGGGGAATGGAGCGAATGGCGGCGAGGAGCTCCGAGGAGATCGTCGAGATATCGGCAAGTGAACGCTTATATTGCGGGTCCTGGAAGAGCAGCGAGGCCGTCTGCGCGCGCCAGATCGAGGTCTTCTCCCTCTTCTCCTCGCGGCTGGCACTCGACGCGTTGACTGAAGCTGTTTAGTGGCGAGTCTCTCGAAACGCGGGAGGGGGGAGGGGGGACAGCACCGCCCTGTTCGATGGAGGCCTCGAGTTTGTGGATCAGCCCCAGGACCTCCTCGTCCAGTCCGGGCATCCAGAGAGAGAAGATGGACCTCTCGAGGAACGCCCACGCTACGCATTCGATGAGCTCCGAGAATCGCAACGCCTGTGGCTCGAGAACCCGCTTGCGGATGAGTCGCTGCTCCGTGAACCACACGTCAATCTCCGACTGCGGCGTGTATTCGCCTTTCTGAAAGCCGTTACGACACCACCTACTGACCTGCGAGCCAAACCGTCAGGACCCCCCCACCGCCCGCGGATCGAACGGTCATAGTTACCTCCTGGTGTAGCGTCCGAAATCTCTGCGCAAAGCTCTGATCCGCGATAGGCTCCAAGCCTGAACCGGCATCGTTGACAGCTCTGACGTGGGACGCACGGAGTCTCTCTAGCTTCTCGTTCTCAAGGATATATCGCATGGCTCCATCCTCAGCCTTCCGAGACTGTTCACTGACGTCCTCCTCCAGCCTCTTGACCATGCCGTTGAGATTCTTGGACTCCGTCTTTTGGAGTTGGTACTGCTCGTACCAGTACTGCGCCGCCTCTCCATCAGTCATCCAGCGCGCCCTGCCATCCGCCTCGGAGACGAGGACTCCCGGCTGCTCACGGAACCCCGGGGAGGGCTGCAGAGGAAGTGGGCTTCGATTGCACACAGTGGAGGATGTTGACGCTGTCGACGCTCCCTGACCTCCATTTCCCGGCGGATTCGTGTGGCTCTTCTTGAACCTCGACTTCAGGCGGCCCTCGGCCATGTCCGAAAAATCCATGGAGCTACCATTGCTGCTGGCGTTGATGTTGCAGTTCCTTCCATCGCACTCAGACTCGGTGCCACGGAAAAATTTCTTCATCACAACCAAACTTGACTAGCCCTGCTAAGTATCAAACCGCCGAGGATCTGAACCGGAAATATCTGTACCTTCGGCAACTAGTTATCCGCTCAACGGTGGCTCTGCAGGAATCGAAAAAAAAAAAAAAACTGTTGCGTTGCTGGAGATTGTGAAGTGCCAATAGCTAAACGGTGATGCAGGCCAGTTATGACCACCTCGTCTCCTGGAGAAAGGCGTGCACCCATCTCGTTGTACCACACACTGCGACTTTCTAAAGAGTAGATAGCAGCGATACGAGAGGGGCAAGGATAAACGACCAATCAACGTGGCCTGGCGTAAACCCCGCAGGCAAACCAACTGCATGCCCCGAGCAGGGGTTGTGATCACAGGGTGGTGTGAAGCTGAAATGGAAGCCCTTATCTCTCCAATTCGACCTCTATTCTTCGCTCTCCCTTCAACACATCAACTGGACTTCTTTGAACGATTCAACGCCCTGCCTCTGGACGGCGATCACTGCGCTCACGCGATTCAATTGAGCTAAAATGTCTGAGGCCAAATCTAGATCCCGCCGAGAGAGCCGCAGTTCCCGTAAGAAGATCAATAGATATGTCGTCGGTCTCGACTTTGGCACCACGTTGCGTATTCCCCATCTGTGCCCTTTCCCTCCGCTAACGATATACCTATACAAAGATTCACCTCGGTAGTCTTCGCGCACAGCGAGAGCCCGAGAGACGTAAAGGTGGTGCAGACATGGCCGGGAGCGGGTGTCGGCAGCAACTCGGCCGACCAAGTGCCCACCAAGGTCGATTACTCGACGGGCGAGGTCAAGTGGGGGTATCAGGTTTCCGACACGCGGCCAGCGCCGGGATCCAAGCCGCTGAAGTGGTTCAAGCTACTGCTGCAAGAGCAAGAGGACGGCCCTTGGTCTACATCCAAGAACCGCGTGTCCAGCCCGAGGAAGCAGAGGATATCCCTCAGTAGGAGAGTAACAAATGAGAATACTGGATCCGAGGGTCAGGCGTCGACAGTGGTGAGAGTCTCCAGCGGTTATGAGCCAACGTCGAACGCCACGTCGGACGCCACACCAGCCGAGGCGTCGCGCGAGATCTTGAAGAATCTCAACATGAGCGCCGTCCAAGCCGTGAGCGGCTTTCTCGCCAGGGTTAAGGAAACTACGCTCGAAAGCATCAAGAGGACCTACTGGATGGAGCAGGAGCTGGAGCCGAAGGTGGAGTGGGTTCTGACCGTGCCCTCGATATGGACGGATTTGGCCAAGGACCGCATGATCAAATCTACGGAACAGGCAGGATTCGGCCGACTCGGCATTGACTTCGCCGTCATCAGCGAGCCCGAGTGTGGCGCCACATACGCGCTGAACGTCATCCAGCCGAGCAATCTGGAGGTGAGTACTGCCTCGGGGATATGTGTTTGAGTGTTGTTCTTCGGCGAAGGAATGTGCTGATCGCTACCATTGAGCCAGAAAGGAGATGTTTTCGTGCTATGCGATGCCGGCGGAGGGACAGTGTATGAGCCTCGCGCCCTGTTCCTTTCATCGATACGGAACTGACACAAACCAGTGACCTGATATCCTACAAAATCGCCGAAACTGACCCCTTACAAGTCGACGAGGTCGTGGCTGGCAAAGGTGCGTTCTGTGCATGTCCTTCGGGCCCCGCGCTTGTTGATCATTTCATTGATTCGCATGTACTTGCCAGGAGCCCTTTGCGGAAGCGTATTTCTCGACCAAGGATTTGTAGACTACATGCGGAATACTCTAGGGGACAAAATCTTCAATTCCATGAAGGTTCGTATTTACTGCACTATTTACTAAGCAGCCCCGCTAAATCGTGCTACGATATGTGTTCCAGCCGATAGCCAGAGCAGCAATGATGCAGTCCTGGGAAGAAACGGTCAAATTCAGGGTTTGCATCACCATCCTCCCCTCCGTTTTGTAATTACCAGGCTCACTATAAGGGCATTGCAGTTTGGCCACGACTCACCGTCGACGTCGTACGAAATCAACGTTCCTGGTCTCCGCGATGATGAGGAGCTGAGGATAGACGAGGGATGGCACAAGATGTCGCAGTATGTCCCTGGAGGGTGCGATGACACATGGGGAGGCAGGCGCTGACGGGTGTATACTTCTCTTGCAGCACGGACGTCCTGACGATTTTCGATCCGGTGATAGATCGGATCGTCTCCCTGGTTTCGCAGCAAGTCAGGAGAGTGCGGAAGAAGGGCGATCAGGTTAAGGTGCGTGCCTCTGCGGGTCTGGTGATCTTATCAGTATCCTAAACATCAGGCCCAGGCAATACTCCTCGTCGGGGGCTTCGGATCTTCGGGATACCTCTTGAAGCGTCTGGAGAGCCATACCTATAGCGACCGAAAGCTCCGGGTTCTCCAGCCCGTGAATGCGTAGGAGACCAATAGCTGTCACATTGTACGTCCGGCGCTAACCTCGAAAACAGCCAAACGGCCATAGCCCGCGGGGCACTCCTGCGAGGCTTTGACGGCTCGATCGTGATGGAGCGGCGGGCCACAAGATTCTACGGCAACACAAGTAATTCGCGGAAGACCTCGCTACCAGAGGTGCAAAGCCGGATATATACGTGTCCGAAGCAAGGGGTACCGGCGGTTCCGGATAAGATGACTTGGTACATTAAAAAGGTTTCGTAGCTGCCCATCTCTGTTCTACCCAGGGCTGGGACGATAAGGAAACTAGGGGGCGATGCTCAGACGGTGTGTACATACATTCAGGGAGCCGTGATCGAACCATCTTACGCCAGATTCCACCACGACATCCCGATCACGCCCGGCAAGGAGCCAGATTTCTGCTTTCCAACGAGCCTATACGCATGTGATCTCGACGATGCCCCCGCGTACAAGTGGCAGAATCCGCGCGGTGCGTCTTCACCCCCCCCCCCTAGGCCTTCCCGCCGACTGAGCCATTGCCCCTGCCTCAGCTATATATCGCGTCTGCACCTTGAACTCGGACCTTAGCTCCGTCCCCCGCCATAAGTTTAGAAAATACACGGGCATAAACGGGGTCACGTACTACCGCGTGGAGTATAGGCTCCAGATGACACTAGTCAACGAGGTGCGCTGTGATAGGCTTACTATTCTTATGTTACGCGTTGCTGACCCGTGTAACTAGGTGTGGAAGTTCGAATTATTATTCGAGGGTAGATGCTACGGCGTAGTCGAGGCACAGTACTCGTGAGCTCGCCGGAGAATTGAGCAGTGGGATTTCGGTCCAAGAGTATATGAGGTACACGAGTTTCTATGTAGGTATATGTTATAGCTATATCTAGTCTAGAGATGCTAGCAAGAGAAAGACAGTCCTGGGGCTGGACGAATTGCCCTTCTCCTATCTTGGACTAGATAAGTGAAATTATGCAACGAACTTCCTCCTCCACCCTACTCCGATAACTGCGTGTGAACTAACCCGTAGCACTTCCCCTCGAATATCAGCTCGAACTTCCATACCTGCAACACACGGGGGCGCTCCGTTAGTCATCCGCGAACAGCCAGTGAAAGGGAGGTGAACGGCGGTCCTACCTCGTTGACCAGTGTCATCTGCAGTCTGTACGACACACGGTAGAACTGTTGTCCTTTGTTGTTGATGTACTTTGGGAACTTGTTGCGCGGGATGCTGCGGAGGTCGGATTTGAGTGTGCATACGTGGTAGACGGCTGCGGCTGATTTAGATGGATGAATGGGGGGATTGGGAGGGGATTCGATTTACCACTTGGATTCTGCCATTCGTAATCGGGCGCCTGGTCAAGATCGCAGCCATACAGCGGATCCCTGAAGATGAAATTCGGTTCCTTGTTCGGTTGTATACGAATCAGGCGGTAAAACTCGGCGTACGAAGGTACAATAATGGCGCCCTGTATAAGTATGCGCGTTGAGTCGACCGTTTTCTTATATCACGGGAGGGCAATAAATGTGTGCCTACCTTTTCAACGTACCACTGTATCACCCCAGGGACCAACATCACATTCTCATTCTGACATAGATAAGCGTGCTCACGCGCCCCGGGTGGACAGGCGCTGGTCAGCAAGCAGTGAGCGAGGCTGCCGTAGTGCCTCGGCGCCCGGCGGGCCATCACTATCGAACCGTCGAGGCCCCGGAGGAGCGCACCGCGGGCTATGGCGCTGCGGCTGTGTCGACGGGTCATTTACGGAAGCGCGATGTGCAGCGGGGACGAGGAGGGTATTACGCGTTCACAGGCTGGAGAACCCTGATCTTCTGGCCACCGAAGGCGTGGCTTCCGAGACGCATCATAAGATATTCGGATGAGCCGAAGCCACCGACCAGCAGGATCGCCTGGGTAGCCACCGGTCAGTGTGATAAGAGTCGGGCTATCGATAACTAGTGCAAACGTACCTTCACCATGTCCCCCTTCGCGTGTACTTTGGTCACCTGCGAGTCCACCAGTTGGATGATCCACCGGACCACGGGATCGAAGATCCCCTGGACGTCTTCGCTACGGGATACGTTAGGGCAACCCCTTGGCCGTATCCGCACATTATGGGTAGAAGAATAAGGGGCGTACTATCTCATGCTGTGGAAGCCGTCCTCCGTACGCATTTCGGTGTTGTCCGCAACCCCCGGAACGACGACTTCGTAGGTACCGTTTGCTGTTTCGTTTCCGAACTACATCGAGGCCTATCAGTCAAATAAAGGCGAGGATGAACGATGCGAGAGACCTTGAATTTGACGCCTTCCTCCCAAGAGTGCATCATCGCTTCTTTGGCTCTCGGCTATAGTGCGGATGTTAGCTGTGGAAACCCAGAGCAGCAGAGCTCATGGGAAGCCTACCTTCATGGCGCCAAAGATCTTATTTCCCAGTGTGCATTGCATGTACTGCTCGAAAGCTTGGTCGAGAAAGACACTCCCGCAGAGAGCGCCTACGCGGATGAACGGATCAGCGGAACGACACACCTAGATACCCCTTTGTTGGGGGGGGGGGAACGAACCTGCGCCGGCCACAACCTCGTCGACACGTAAGGGGTTATTTGCGGTGACCTTGTACGAGATCAGGTCCCTTCCTTTTGTTAGCTCCATAAAAACCAGGTATTAGTGGATTGTACACTGTCCCACCGCCAGCATCACAAAGGACGAAAATATCTCCGGGCTGCTCCGACAGCCAGTTGTTAGCCTGTGCCGTGACATGATGAGAGCGAATGTTGCCTCACAGAAAGCTGGTGCTGCTGTATAGCACTGAGAGAGTATGTAGCACCACACTCCGGTTCACTGATGAGCTCGAAATCGATCGCCCGTTCCCCAAGGCCAGCGAGCTGGGCAGCCTGGATCATCCGCTCCTTCGCCGAATCCGACCACATCGCTGGCACTGTTAGGATCCATTCGACTTTCGAATTCAGTTCCTGCTCCATCCAGTAGGTTCGCTTTATGCTGTCCATCGTCGTTTCCCTGACCTGCCTGAGGAAATCGGAAACCACCGTCACAGGATGGAGATTAAGCTCCTTCAGGATCAAGCGTGTCTTCTGATCGGGGGTGACCAACGGGGCTTTGAATCTGTACGACGGCAATGGCGACGGAGAAGGAACAGGCGGAATAGCTGCAGCTTCGAGGAGCTGTTGAACCGTCAAACGGCGCAAGGCGGCTTCCAATGCCGCAACGTTCTGGCTGGGGGCGCTGGTCTCCGGCGTGGGACTCTGACCGTGGCTGGTGTACATGTTTCGTTGCAGCAGGAGCTTGAACCACTTCAATGGCTGCGCGCGTGGAGTTGCCGCAGCTGCTGACACTTGGTAGCCCCAAATCATGCCTGGCTGCGTGTACTGAACTTGTGTGGGTACTTGGTCGGCTGAGTTGTTGCCGATGCTGCCATCCGGCCATGTCTGTACGAGTTTGACGTCGCCAGGGCTTTCAAAGTGGGCGAACGCAACCGACGTGTATCTGCAACCACTGTTAGAAGGGACCATGTATGTGAAGGACAGCCAGAGAGGTAGACGCAACGTAGTCCCGAAGTCAAGGCCCACGACAAACCGCATCGCCGTGCTCTCAGCGGTGTCGCCTTGGGGAGGGTTAAAGTCTCTCGCCATGCCGTGTTTGAATCGTGCAATGATCAGGCGATAGGATCCACTTGTCAAGCAAGGCTACGGAAGTGATACAGTTAGGGTGTGTGGTCGGGGTAACCTCTCTGTGAGCGTGTATGATAGTCAGAGTTCAAGGTGCCGGGCGAACAATAGCGGACAGTGCAGATGTTATCGCTGGAGCGGGTATGGCATCAATTCTATTTTTCGCCAGGCGCTCTGGTGCACGTTGAGTGTGCGCGGGGTAGATTGTGCGTTGGGCACGCTAGTCCGTTTTTGGAGCTTACCTCTAATACGGCACCGAATTGAATACTGTATAGTTAAGGGGGGGGCAAAATAAAAGATACTATCGTCTCGTAAGGGGAATTCATTGCCAATTAGATATCAACATGACTGGGATACGACTGGGTCTGCCAAATACATATTAATGTGGGCATGTCAGCGATGTAATGCATGTTGCTTTTTTGATATGGTTCTATGCCAAACGCGTAACGATTGCATTTCAGATATCTAGATAGTAAAAATTAACGCGTGTATCAACTGGTGACGCACAATTTCATCTGGAACCAGATTGAACACAGTATTCAACACAGTGTTGACAGCTAACGCAGTAGTAACCTCGTATTAGATTTCGTATTGAAACTATGTTACTTGTGATATAGGCGTGTTAACTAAACCTCATATTCGATTTACATTGATCTAGGATACATACCACCTGCCTAATTTTGAATCAGGCCCTAACTACATAACAGCAAATACACAAGGCGCTTTTTGTAACACACTATCTTATAAGATACGATGCTGCGCTTAATATGCATTACCCTAAAATGCAATAGTGCTAATTTGTATCCTTAGGACGTTATCACTATCACATATCCTTACAAGACGATAGTACTGATTGAATATATAAATAAATAAAAAAGTGTGAGGGCAGTCCGGTACAACTCGAACAATCTATCCAACAATTATTTATCACACTGAACAATCAATCACACGAACAAATATCCTCCCCCACGGTGATTCCCATCAGGCAAATACCTACAGTATAGAGAGATGCTTTTCCGACTGGAGAAACCTGCCCAGCTAACCCAACAGAATTCGATGAGTTACGGCCATTGGGCGTGTTTGGATTGGCGTGCCAGACCCACAGCCGCTCCATTGGGAAATCTGGCACCGGAACAAATTGAAGATAGAACTAGACCGTGGGAACTGTAGTGGTAGTCCTTCTCTTTGCCGAGTCCCTTCGCAGCGCCGACTCGTTTATCGTGCCAAGTTCTTCTCTTTGCCTTTGTCTCGTCGCCTTACACAGAGACTTTCTACCACATCAAGCCATTTATCGTGCCGAGTTCGTCTCTTCTTTGTCGGGCTGAATCCATCTCGTCGAGGATGTTTGGCTGAATTGTCATTTGACATTACAGTCTGGAAATAGTGTGGCTGTGCCGGCATCCTGAAATGGATTAGCGCGCTCAACCCATGCAAGTAGAGTTACTCTAGAGCAGGTATGTATGTCGATGTGCTTCCCCATTTTCATTAGCGAGCTGACTATCGGAGTTGGGATTGTCAGCCGCAACCATCACATCATGCTATTTATTGGTTATACAAACACGGTATGTCGACTTGCGGGGTTGTGAAGAGGGAGGTTGTTACTTCGCGTGCACTCCCCAGAGCTCGGTCGGAAGCATCTCTCAACAATGTCTGCAGAGGATTCAGATTTGAAACAGACGGTAAAGCCTACAGGTGTCAGTTATTTTCTCTTTGCATCGTTGACGCGCGTAGGAACGCCTTACACCTCCCGCAACCATAGCTCCTCCGTCAAGAGAACTCCCACTTCCAGTACGGATCCATTCAGGTATCACTCCCTCGTTTGGCCCGACCGAGCTAAGCTGATCACGACCAGATCCCGTTGATAAATCGCCTAGCAAAAGCGATGTCACTGGCGGTACCATTGGGATCGGTGCCAATTCGGCACCAGATACAGACAATCGTGAAGCCGCGAAGGAACAGATACCCGAAGGATCCTGGAATCCGACTGGCAGTTACGATCGCCCGAAGTCCGACGTCAGCACAGCGGGGCCCAATCGGTATCCACAGCTGCGCGCCCGTGGCAGACAGTGTTCCAGCAGGGCGCTTCGAGGAGACTACAACCAATTTTCAAAGCCCGGCTCCAGTTTGACTCGACGGGATGGATCCATCACCCGCCAATCGTACGTTCCGAAGAATGAGACCGCCAGCGCTTTCTTGCCCACACTGGGTATGACCCCGACCGTTTCTACTCAGCCAGCCTGCGTTAGCTGCTGCGCGGTGCAGCCAGATTCATATGGCTCCGCCCTGTCTCCCGCATCCCAATCACTGTCCAACACTATCCTGAATCATCGCGAGGGCTACGGCACGCAGCCTTACCCCACCAAGGACGTGGACCCTATGGACAAGCAGGAGACGGTAAGGTTCTGGCGGGACAAGTACCAAGCTCTGTTGAGCGAAAACAACACGCTGCGCGGGAAGATCGAAACCTGGAAGACGGAAGCTCAAGCGCAGGGAAAGCGGGCGGACGCGGAGGCGGCGAAGTGTCAACGCGAGAAGGAAATGTTGAAAAAGCTCCGCTTGTCACATATCAGGGCAGTCAACAGCACCGGCACCGGGCTGGAATCCATTGCGGACCAAACTTTTGTCGGGAAGTATCCGATGCTGCACCTCGATGTATGCGCCGCTTCCCTCACCAAAATCTACTACAACTCTGATAATCCTTCGGCTGCAGGTCTACTTATGGTGTCGTAAGGGCTTCGTGCTTGGCGAATACGAGTCGCAGTCAGAAGTACGCATCCGGGTTTCGGCTGAGGACCTCCTGCGCACGCGAGTCCAGGATATTGGCCTGTTGAAATTCCCGCGACTTCTAGAGTGCCTTTCCTGGGCCTTCATCGAGGAACGGGTGTTTTCGCTCTGGCTCCCCGGGCTGCAGACGTGCCAGCTCGAGTCCATCCTCGCTCTCGAAGCTTACATCGCACGCGTTGGTATGCAGGCTCCAATGCATTTCTAATCCGTCCCCCGGTTTACTCCACCGCTAATACGCGATTTCAGACCACACTCCGGATGGCGAAAAGACTTCACTCTGGCGCGCGCAGACGGCATCCCTCCTGTTCCAGGACCAACAGTTCAAGGACTCCCTAGCGGACGTGTCGGAGCTCTCGTCGGAGCTCATAGCCGTCCTGCGCTCCGTCGAGCAGCGGCCGGTACTGCAGGAGCGGTACCTTGCATCCATCGATGCAACCCTTCGCTCGCTCAACACGCTAGCCGCCGAGATGAAGTGCCAGCGGGGTAAATTCGAGCTGGACACCAGTGTTGTCGTTGGAGCGCTGTACGATGGCGACACGATGGACGATGTCGAATTCACCCATGTTGAGGAGGGAATGCAGGCATTAGTCGTTGCGGTGCTGTCGAGGGGCTGGATTAGGACGCCGCCCAGAGAGGTCGAAGCCACCAAGAGACATATCAACAAATCGAGAGTGTTAGTCAAGGTTGTTCCGGATCTTTCGGGGTCCCACAGTGACGGTTAGTCAGGTGTGGGCTCCGATAGGCCGGATTACGTTGGTCTTTGTGATAGGAATCTACTGCATGGCTAAGGTTGTGTGATGATGTTGTGGAAGAAGTTGTATGCACTGAATGGGCTTCCCCCATTCCTGGAGCCAGAAATATAATCATTTGAGGCGGGGTATTCCTCCACACAACCAGGATAGCTACAGCGTCGTTAGGACACATTCGACTTGCATCCCTCACGGGTATGATCTGTATTATTTCCTTTCCTTAGATCGAAATTTCCCCAATATTCCAACGAAGCCTCCTATCAAAACGCGGTTGCGCCTCCACCCCATAGTCAGGCACCTAACTACTCACTAGCTCACATGTACTTCGCCTGCACGACGCCGCAGGCTTTCCCCTCATAGAAGGATTCGAACACCCAGACCTGCGAGTGCAAACGCGCAACGTTACCATTTACAGTGTACCCCCCGACACATACCCAGTTGGGACTGATCAATCTTACCTCATTGCTCAGCTTCATGCGCAGCAGGGCTTCGAAGTAGTAATACTCTTTCCCCTCCGAGCTCTTGCGCCTGCTGAGTTTATTGCGCGGAAGGTTGCTGAAGTCCGATCGCAACGTACAGACGCGGTACATGGCTATTTCGCACGGAGAGGCCAGTAAGTGCTGTGAGGCCGGGGGGGGGGGGGCACGACTACGTACCACTCGGGTTCTGCCACCGGTATGCAGGCGCCTCGTCGAGTTCGCACGCGTACAACGGTGTCTCGATCACGAAGTCTTCATTCTGCGCGGTCCCGGATCTGATGTGGACGAGTGAAAAGACTTCGACTTCGGAGAGCTCGATCTCGGCGCCCTGGATATGTACAGTGGGCCTGAGATCGCCGGTGGAGGGGCATGCCGATACATACCTTGCAAATATACCACTGCATCTTGTCACGCACCACCGACACATTTCGGAACGGACACATGTATGTATGCCCCCGTACCTCGCTAGTGCAGGGGTCGTCGGTGTTGAGGCTGCTGCCGTAGTACCGTCGCGCACGCCTGGCCATTACGATCGAGCCGTCGAGACCGCGGAGGAGCGCCCCGCGGGCGATCGCACTGCGCCTGTATTCTCCGTCACGATTGCTGCTCTCCTCAACCGTGCGGAAGAGGTCGGAGACAAGAGTCTTACGCGTTCACGGGCTGCAGGACCCTGATCTTTTCGGTGCCGTACATGTGATTTCCGAGGCGCTTCATGAGATACTCGGAGGTGCCGAACCCGCCGACCAACAGGATCGCCTGAGTTCTTTAGATGAGTACCCCCGGGACGCCGGTGGAGCCAGGGTGTACCTTCACGCTGTCACCCTTCTTCTGCACTTCTTCCACCTGGTCGGATACGAGGCGGATGATACAGTCCACCACCGGATCGAAAATCTGCTGGATGTCCTCGCTAGAGGATGTGTCAACTCGATGTTGTCTCTGCCGTTCGGGGCGGGATGTGGAGTGGTGAATACTTTCTCATACTGTGAAAGTTTTCATCCACCCTCAACGTAGCATTATTCGCGACACCGGGAACCATGACTTCGTGGGCGCCGAGCGGTCTTTCGTTCCCGAACTGTACAGAGTGGTAAGTTTGGTATAACTCTGTGAAGATCGAGGTAGCGAGAGACCTTGGTTTTGACCCCGTCCTCCCATGACCGCATCATCGCGTCCCTGGACTTTGGCTGTTCCATACATCAGTTGAGGTGTTCATGTAGCTATACAGGTGAGATGAAGCATGCCGCACCTTCATGGCCCCTATAGTTTCGTCTCCCAATGTACGCTTCATGTAGTCTTCGAACCTGTGATCGAGAAAGACGCTCCCGCAAAGTGCGCCTATACGGGTGCGAAGATCAGTATCCGTGGGTATCCAGTAAGTGATCGAAGCTGGGCAGCACGAACCCGAGCCGGCGACAACCTCGACGACGCGCATCGGGTCCGTTTCGGTGATTTTGTACGAAATTAAGTCACTTCCGTCAGTTAGTTATGTTTGAGCGAACATCACAGTGCCGTGTGGATGTACACTGTTCCGCCGCCAGCATCACACAATACGAAGACATCGCCGGGCTATCAAAGAATCGGATCCAGGTCAGCCTGCAAATCTAGGTCCAACGACTGAGCAAGTGTACTCACAGAGAGATAGTGCTGCTGTATGACATCCAACGAGTAAGTGGCGCCACACTCGGGCTCACTGATCAGCTCGAAGTCTATTGACCTGTCGCCGAAACCTGCCTTCCTGGCTGCTTGTGCCATGCTATATTTTGCATGATCATCCCACAGCGCGGGTACGGTCACGATCCACTCCACCTTTGGTTCCAGGTGCTCCACCATCCAGTAGGTTCTCTTAACGCTCTCCAGCGTCGTCTCCCTGATGTGTGTAAGGAAGTCCGCCACCACCGTGACGGTGCTGACATCGAGCTTCGTCAGGATCTCACGGGTCTTCTGCTGCGGTGTCACGGCCAGGCTGGGTGCCAGCGATGCCGCTGCGGGCGTCAGAACCGGCGTACGGCGCAGAAACTGCAGAAGCCCGAGCCCGCCGAGCCGCTCCGCCAGCCCAAATACTTGATCTGTCTCCACGTTGGTAGTCGACATCGCTCCGTCCAAGTCGGCGGGTTCGCCCTGGCCTTTCTCCTCCGAGGCCGGTCTCAGGTACGGATCCCTCTTCTGCAAAAGGAGCTTGAACCACTTCAGCGGCTGCGACGTCGGGGTCACTGTGGTCTCCGATACTTGGTACCCCCAGATGGCGTCCGGCTTAGTGTACTCAAGCTGCGTCGGCACTTGGTCGGCCGAGCTGTTGCCGGTGCTGCCGCCAGGCCACGTCTGGACCAGCTTCACGTCGCGCGGGCTCGCGGAGTGCGCGAACGCTACCGATGTGAACCTGCAACGAACTTTCTCAGAGATCGCAAGCAGCAAGACGGCCAACATATGGGAGTACGCAACGTGGTCCCGAAATCGACGCCGACGACAAACCTCATCGCGTTCCTCTTATCTCCATCGCTTTCGCGTTTCACCGTATCGCTCTTCGGCCCCTCCGAACTCATTTCCAATCCAAATCGAGCGTGACAGAGCTGCTGATGAGACTGCTGATGAGTATGTACGGTCGAGTTAAGTGAAATTTTGGATGATGTGATGATGCTGGAGCGGAGAGTAATTACACGCAGCCCGTATACGTAGGCGGCTGTCTGTCAGAGCAGCCGCCGCCGTCTGTTTGGGCGCGGGGGATGTAGCGTACATACGCACTGTTCCAGGTCAGTATTGGTGTTACCTCAGCGCCGACCACGATTGGGTAGTAGGATTACGATGCCACCAACGCCAGCGAGTCCGTGTATGATAATATGAAAACAGTTTCAGCCCACTGTGTCGATGGCACGACAGCGATCACAATATGTCACTTGTGCACATAAGCAAGTTCCCCATTGTCAGGCTGCGTTGATGGACGATATTGCCACAATAGTCTACATAGGCCGAACGCGAGTATGATTAAACAGATAAAAGGGTTGACGGACGATATGCGTACGAGAGGTGCAGCCAGGCGGTTTTAGCCTCCCCCCCCCCCCCACCACGGATGTGGGGAGGCTGGTCCCGAACCCGGATGAGGAAGATGCCCAGAGGCGTCAGAGTGGGAGGTCCAGGAGCTGTAGGAAAGTGGGGAGAGACGAGGCTGGAGTCCGAGGAGGCGGGGCGCTGAGGTCGAGGAGCTCCTACAGTTCTTCCCCCCCTCTCCATGGCCTCGGCAGAAGAAGAGTGATTATGGAGGTGAGTTCTTTTGTCTTTCCTTTTCTCATATGCTTTGTTATTTCCCATATTCTTAGGACAGGCCAGGGCGGAGGGCAAAGGGGAACTGCAGCGATCCATTCCGCAACCCTAGCTCTTCTTCAGCTATGTATGTATGTAGCGTTGGAGTTGAGGTGTAGCACAATATTTGGAGGGCACCTAGTCGGATAATGTACTTGTGTGATGCCGTGACATTACTGATGGGCTATTTATATTTACGCACGCCAACAATAGTACCTACTCCATATTTGCTCGTTACTCGTCTGGCCCACACTCGTTGACCCAACTACATTTCGCCTTTCGTTCTGGTCCTCATTTTCGCAATGGCGACCTTCTGCAGCATCGTATCGTCCTGTCGTTCCTCGCCGAAATCGGAAAAACACATCTCCCATGTTGGGCACAGCCGTGTTCGGGCTGGACCCGACAAGACATTATTAACCTGAAACAGGGCGAAATGAATCGATTGCATCATACGCAAACCGGGCGGAAATGATATCGAAGCGGGATATCGGCTCACTGGGAAATCTACTGGCAATAAACTTCGTTGAAGAAATGCGTGACGAATTACACAAAGACCGGGTGGAGTACTCAATCTACCAGCAAAACAACAGATTTTTCTAACTGAAAGAGCAGTTCCTTCGAATAGTTCATATCCTTTGAGAGGGGAATAATGACATTTGGCGAAGTTATTTGGATATGGTAATGGTGGTGATAGTAGTTGGAATTGTTGGTGGGGTGATAGGGGTGAAATACGTTACCTTTCTTTGTTACAAGCACGTGCGTACTTGCCGCAGCCACACACTTATTTTTTATTGGACCTAGCGTCATGGCCGCTTGAAATGTTCAACGGGTGGTACATACCTATCCTGTCAATTATTTTCATTACATAGCGAGCTGACGATCGGAGTTGGGCTTCTCAGGGAACATCTCAGCCGCATTCGTCATAACCTACTAGTGTTGGTCGTACAGACACGACAGTTAAGTCGACTTGCGGGGTTGCGAAGAGGAGGGAGTTATCTACTTGGTGTGCGCTCCCCGGAGATCGACAACGGACGAGAAACCCAGACAGCGCGTACCTCGCCATGAACTACTTACATCGCACGTTAGCAATGAATAAACCAAAAAAAAATTTACCCAGAGCTCGATTGGAAGCATCTCCCGGAACCACAAGGGATTCGTGTTTGAAACGGACGGTAAAGCCGACAGGTGTCAGTCATATTCCCTTGCCATCGCTAACACGCGAGGGAACGCCTTACGCCTCCGGAAGCCATAGACCGACCGCATATACTCAGCCAGCCTTCGGTAGCTACTGCACGGCGCAGCTGGACTCTGCCCTCTCTCCCGCATCCCAATCACTGCCCAGCACTATCCCGAATCATCGCGAGGGCTACGGCACGCAGTCTCATACTGGCCAGGATGTGGACTCCTACATGGACACGCAGGAGGCGGGAAACTGGCGGGACAAGTGCCAAGCTCTGGATCTCGAAAACAACAAGCTGCGTGGGGTGGTCGAAACCTTGAAGAAGAGAGCTGGAGCGCAGAGAAAGCGGGCGGACGCGGAGGCGACGAAGTGTCAACGCGAGAAGGAAATGTTGGAAGAGGTCCGCTTGTCTCATATCAGAGCAGTCAATAGCACTAGCACCGGGCTGGATCCCATCGCGGACCAAACTTTTGTCGAGAAGTATCCGATGCTGCACCGGGATGTATGCGCCGCTTCCCTCACCAAAAAAAACCCACTACAACTCTGCTAATCCTTCGGCGGCAGGTCTACTACTGGTGTCGTAAGGGCTTCGTGCTTGGCGAATACGAGTCGCAGTCAGAAGTACACATCCGGGTTTCGGCTGAGGACCTCCTGCGTACGCGAGTCCAGGATATTGGTCTGTTGAAATTCTCGCGACTTCTAGAGTGCCTTTCCTGGGCCTTCATCGAGGAACGGGTGTTTTCGCTCTGGCTCCCCGGGCTGCAGCCGTGCCAGCTCGAGTCCATCCTCGCTCTCGAAGCTTACATCGCACGCGTTGGTATGCAGGCTCCAATGCATTTCTAATCCGTCCCCCGGTTTACTCCACCGCTAATACGCGATTTCAGACCACCCTCCGGATGGCGAAAAGACCTCACTCTGGCGCGCGCAGACGGCATCCTTCCTGTTCCAGGACCAACAGTTCAAGGACTCCCTAGCGGACGTGTCGGAGCTCTCGTCGGAGCTCATAGCCGTCCTGCGCTCCGTCGAGCAGCGGCCGGTACTGCAGGAGCGGTACCTTGCATCCATCGATGCAACCCTTCGCTCGCTCAACACGCTAGCCGCCGAGATGAAGTGCCAGCGGGGTAAATTCGAGCTGGACACCAGTGTTGTCGTTGGAGCGCTGTACGATGGCGACACGATGGACGATGTCGAATTCACCCATGTTGAGGAGGGAATGCAGGCATTAGTCGTTGCGGTGCTGTCGAGGGGCTGGATTAGGACGCCGCCCAGAGAGGTCGGAGCCACCAAGAGACATATCAACAAATCGAGAGTGTTAGTCAAGGTTGTTCCGGATCTTTCGGGGTCCCACAGTGACGGTTAGTCAGGTGTGGGCTCCGAGTTGGACACCAGAATGGATGGGCGGGGTTGCGTTGGACTTTGTAATAGGAATCCACTACATGGCTAAGGTTGTGTGATCATGTTGGGAAGAAATTGTATGCACTGAATGGGCTTGTTCCAGCCCTGGAGAATATTATGATTTAATGCAGGGTATTCCTCCACTCAACCAGGATAGCTACAACCTCGATAGGATGCATTCGACCCTAGTCCCCCTGGGTATGATTCTGTTACCACCGCCTCTCCTTGGATCGAAATACCCCAATATACCAACACAGACTCCTGTCTGTACACCACCTCCTCATAGCCAGGCTGCCGGTTACGTGGTGGTGTGGAAAAGGGGCCAGACCTGGGTCGGCGTCAAACCCACATGGGCTACAACCAGGAGGCCTACGATGCGGAGTGCGCTGCCCTCGCAAGGGCGCTTGAATTGGCTTCGAGAAGACAGACTATGCCAGAGCGAGTCACAATCTTTACCGACGCCCAAGCCGCCATCAGACGGATGGCCTCGGAGGAGCCTGGCCCCGACCAGCAGTACGCACTCCAGCCAAGGAAGCACATCGCTGCACTGCTGCGTGCCAGGCCAAGTTCATCATTGAGATCAGATGGTGCCTGGCTCACAAAGGGGTTGAGGGCAACGAGAAGGCGGACGAGTGGGCTAAGATCGCGGCGGGGGAGCCAGACACCCGCAGGGTGGAATGGCTGAACTACTCGGACCGGACGGAGGTACGCCCAATGCCACTGCTGCGATCCCTCGCAAACCTCAAGCGGGGGATTTCGGAGAAAAAATGGGTGGAAGCACGGCGATGGGCCGGAGGCCGGGCCTCCAGGAAGAAGTACAAAATGCCGGAAAGCCATAAGCCGGACGGCACGACTGCTTGGAGTACCAAGAGACTCACTTCTAGACAGTACCAACTGAAGACAGGGCACGCCCGCACCCGGGCAGTACCTGCACTGGGCCAAGGTTCGTCCCATTGCCCAGTGCTGGTGGTGCCAGTGCCCCTCACAAACTAGAGACCACCTCTTCAAGGTGTGTCCGGAATGGAAGATGCAGCAGATGGTTCTGTGGGCGAAGGTACAGAAGGAGACCGGGAGGTGGAAGAGCCGGTGGACGGTCCGGGACGGCGGGACCTGCTGGCCGATGGGAGATGTGGGCAGGCGGTACTGGACTTTCTCTCCTCCACGGATGTGGGAAGTCTAGTGCCACCGCTTGAAGAGAGCGACGCCAGAAGTGAGGTGTTAGAGTGATAGCTCCGGGAGAGTTGGGAGCAGCAGGAAGAAGAGCGGGAGGCGGAGGAGCTAGGTGCCGAGGGCGAGGGCAAGCTGGGCGGTGGGGCAGAACCCTTGTTGTTTCTACCCACCCCTTCGTTCATGGCATCGGCAGAGGAGGAGCGAGGGCGGGGTGCACTTTCTCCTTTGTCATTTCCTTGGTGCGCGTCATATCTTCTTGGGACAGGTCTGCGCGGAGGGCAAAGGGAGCTTGCAACGTGCCGCCACCGTGCGGACAGCGGACAGGAAAATCGGACAGAATGTACGCCGCCATGGTCTAGATAGGCTAAATGCGAGTACGATTAAACAAAAAAAAACCCCTCAGCCAGGCGCTTGCTCTGCCGCCTCTGGCTCACAGGTACTTCGCCTGCACGACGCCGTGGCTTTCTCCCTTGTAGATAGATTCGTACGCCCAGACCTGCGAGTGTAAACGCACAATGTTACCAGTTGTACCCGACACATACCCAGTTGTTGGGACTGATCGATCTTACCTCGTTGCTTAGCGTCATGCGTAGCAGGAATTCGAAGTGGTAATACTCTTGCCCCATCGAGTTCTTGTGCCTACCGAATTTGTTGCGCGGAAGGTTGCTGAAGTTTGATCGCAACGTACAGACGTAGTAGATGGCTATTTCGTACGGGGGAGGTGGGTAAGTGCCGTGAAAAAGGGGGGGGGGCGACTGCGTACCGCTCGGGTTCTGCCACCTGTACGCAGGCGCCATGTCGAGTTCGCACGCGTACAACGGTGTCTCGATCACGAAGTCTTCATTCTGCTCGGTCCCGGGTCTGATGCGGACAAGTACAGTGACTCCGACCTCGGAGATCTCGATCTTGGCACCCTAGTTTAGATATAGACAGTGCGCCCAAGATCGCCGGTAAAGGGGCATGCCAATATATACCTTGTGAATATACCACCGCATCCTGTCACGCACCATTGACACATTCCGGTGCGGACACATGTACGTGTGTCCCCGTACCTCGTTGGTGCCTGGGTCGCTGCAGCCGAAGCTGCTTCCGTAGTAACGTCGCGCACGCCTAGCCATTACGATCGAGCCGTCGAGGCCGCGGAGGAGCGCCCCGCGGGCGATAGCACTGCGCCTGTATTCTCCGTTACGCTTGCTGCTCACCTCAGCCATGCCAAGAAAAGAGTCTTACGCGTTCACGGGCTGCAGGACCCTGATCGTTTCGGTGCCGTAGATGTGGCTTTCGAGGCGCCTCACAAGATACTCGGAGGTGCCGAACCCGCCAACCAACAGGATCGCCTGAGTTCCTTAATTGAGCACCCTCGGGATGCCGGTGGCACCAGGGCGTACCTTCACGCTGTCACCCTTCTTCTGCACTTCCTCCACCTGGTAGGATACGAGGCGGATGATGTAGTCCACCACCGGATCGAAAATCTGCTGGATGTCCTCGCTGGAGGATGTGTCAACCCAATGTTGTCTCAGCTGTTTGGGGCGGAATGTGGAGCAGTAAGTACTTTCTCATACTGTGAAAGTTATCAAACTCCCTCAACTTCTCGACACCGGGAACCATGACTTCGTAGGCGTCGAGCGGTCTTTCGTTCCCGAACTACACGGAGGTGGTAAGTTTAGCACAATTCCGTGTAGATCGAGGTAGCGAGAGACCTTGGTTTTGACATCGTTCTCCCATGACCGCATCATCGCGTCCCTGGACTTTGGCTGTCCCATACATCAGTTGAGGTGTTCATGTAGCTATACAGGTGAGGTGAAGCATGCCGCACCTTCATGGCCCCTATAGTTTCGTCTCCCAATGTACGCTTCATGTAGTCTTCGAACCTGTGATCGAGAAAGACGCTCCCGCAAAGTGCGCCTATACGGGTGCGAAGATCAGTATCCGTGGGTATCCAGTAAGTGATCGAAGCTGGGCAGCACGAACCCGAGCCGGCGACAACCTCGACGACGCGCATCGGGTCCGTTTCGGTGATTTTGTACGAAATTAAGTCACTTCCGTCAGTTAGTTATGTTTGAGCGAACATCACAGTGCCGTGTGGATGTACACTGTTCCGCCGCCAGCATCACACAATACGAAGACATCGCCGGGCTATCAAAGAATTGGATCCAGGTCAGCCTGCAAATCTAGGTTCAACGACCGAGCAAGTGTACTCACAGAGAGACCGTGCTGCTGCATGACATCCAACGAGTAGGTAGCGCCACACTCGGGCTCACTGATCAGCTCGAAGTCTATCGACTTATCGCCGAAACCTGCCAAGCTGGCGGCCTTCACCATGCGATATTTGGCATCATCATCCCACAGCGCGGGTACGGTCAGGATCCACTCCACCTTTGATTCCAGCCCCTCCACCGGGTAGGTTCTCTCAATGCTCTTCCTTGTCGTCTCCCTGATGTGCGCGAGGAAGTCCGCCACCACCGTGACGGTGCTGACATTGAGCTTCGTCAGGATCTCGCGGGTCTTCTGCTGCGGTGTGACGGCCAGGCTGGGTGTCAGCGATGCCGCTGCGGGCGTCAGAACCGGCGTACGGCGCAGAAACTGCAGAAGCCCGAGCCCGCCGAGCCGCTCCGCCAGCCCAAATACTTGATCTGTCTCCACGTTGGTAGTCGACGTCGCTCCGTCCAAGTCGGCGGGTTCGCCCTGGCCTTTCTTCTCCGAGGCCGGTCTCAGGTACGGATCCCTCTTCTGCAAAAGGAGCTTGAACCACTTCAGCGGCTGCGACGTCGGGGTCACTGTGGTCTCCGATACCTGGTACCCCCAAATGGCGTCCGGCTTAGTGTACTGGAGCTGCGTCGGCACTTGGTCGGCCGAGCCGTTGCCGGTGCTGCCGCCAGGCCACGTCTGGACCAGCTTCACGTCGCGCGGGCTCGCGGAGTGCGCGAACGCTACCGATGTGAACCTGCAACGAATTTTCTCAGAGATCGCAAGCAGCAAGACGGCCAACATATGGGAGTACGCAACGTGGTCCCGAAATCGACGCCGACGACAAACCTCGCGTTCCTATTATCTCCATCGCTATCGCGCTTCGCCGTATCGCTCTTCGGCCCCTCCGAACTCATTTTCAATCCAAATCGAGGGCGACAGAGCTGCTGACGAGTATGTACGGTCGAATTAAGTGAAATTTTGGATGATGTGATGATTCTGGAACGGAGAGTAATTACACGCAACCCGTATACGTAGGCGCCTGTCTGTCAGAGCAGCCGTCGTCTGTTTGAGCGCGGGGATGTATAGTGCTGAACACTTGTACGGGCTGCAGATGGGCGGTGCAGTCAGGCGGCGCCGGACTTCCCCTCGCCCACGGATGCAGCAAGGCTGGGGCCACCTGGGGAAGAGACGGACGCGGGGAGTGAGGCGTCAGAGTGGGAGCTCCGGGAGCGCCGGGAGCGCGATAAGGAGAGGGAGGCGGAGGCGGAGAAGGGGGCTGAGGTGGGGCCGGGGAGGAGCTACCACTGTTCCTACCCACGCCTTCCTTTATGGCATCGGCGAACGAAGGAGTAGGAGACGGGCCACGCTTTCCTTTGTTATTGCCTTTGTCATCTACCTTTTCTCTCGCGACAGGCCTGGGCGGAGGGCAAGGGGAGCTTGCAACATGCCGCCAGATACACCTACCAACTGACAGTATTCATTTGCGGAGTTGGAGAAGACGGTAATCGGTAAGAGATGATGGCATATGGGTATCAATGGTCATGCGATATATGGAACAGCGAGGGTTTGCAGAAAAGAAGAATGAGTCTCGTTGAAGTGCGATCCTTTTTTTTTTCTTTGTTTAATTATTACTCGCATGCGACCTATCGAGATTATGGCGAGATTATGTACAGTCCGTTTCCCGTCCGCTGTCCATGCGGTGGCGGCATGTTGCAAGCTCCCCTTTGCCCTCTGCCCCGGCCAGTGTGCAATCCTTTTGGCGGCTAGAACTTACGTGTACAATAAACATGGGATATCATTCGCATGTTTTCCTAATAGGGCAGTTGAGCCGCGCCATGATGCCAAGACTGGTAAAAACCCCCCTGCACCAAAAAAGCATGAACTTTGCCCCTATAGCGACCGCACCCCACCACCAAAAAGGAAACGGCATCCGTAGGATTGTTATTTCGAGGTATCTCTTTAATTCTACGGATTAAATATTTATCTCTTCCTTTTGTTGTGTGCTGGAGTTACGGTTTGTTGTGGGTGTTGAAAACCTTAAGGCGCTATCCCATGCAAGTGTCCGGCCATAGAGTACGTAACTACACTGTTCCACGTCAGTATTGGTGTTACCTCAGCGCCGACCACGATTGGGTGGCAGGATTACGAGATATCTCGCCATCAACACCAGCGAGTCCGTGTATGAAAACAACCTCATCCGCTGAAAACAGTTTCAGCCCATTGTGCCGATGGCACGACAGCGATCACAATATGTCACATGTGCACCCAAGTAAGTTCCTCACTGCCAGGCTGCGTTGATGGACGATATCACCGCCATAGTCCAGATAGGCTGAACGCGAGTATGATTAAACAGAAAAAAAGGTTGACGGACGATATGCGGACGAGAGGTGCAGCCAGGCGATTTTGGACTTCCCTCCCACCACGGATGTGGGGAGGCTGGTCCCGAACCCGGATGAGGAAGACGCCCAGAGGCGTCGGAGGGGGAGCTCCGGGAGCCGCAGAAAGCGGGTAGAGAGGTGGCTGGAGTCCGAGGAGGCGGGACGCTGAGGTCGAGGAGCGCCTCCAGTTCTTCCCCCCCCTCTCCATGGCTTCGGCAGAAGAAGAGTGATTATGGAGATGGGTTCTTTTGTCTTTCCTTTTCTCATATGCTTTGTTATTTCCTTGGTGCGGCCCATATTCTTAGGACAGGCCAGGGCGGAGGACAAAGGGGAACTGCAGCGATCCATTCCGCAACCCTAGCTCTTCTTCAGCTATGTATGTATGCAGCGTTGGAGTTGAGGTGTAACACAATATTAGGAGAGCACCTACATAGACTCTTCCCCCCAAGCAACTATGGGAACGTCTGTATAGTCGTACTGGTTCTCTCTCTTGCTATCTCTTGCATAAGCTGCTACAGCTTGGCCAGCAATCTTTCTTTTGCTGGAGCATGGCATCGCAAAGGAGAGTGGTAGGCGATGCAGTGCAACGGCGGTGGGGATACGTGTGGAGCTATTGAGTGTGTGCGGATGAAAATTCATACGGCGCACTAAGGTTTTAAGCGTAGTCACAATATAGCACTCGATCTCTTGACGCTGGCAGGCAATTTATATTTTTGCCAAGAATGCCAAGACGCTATCAAAGAAGGGCCGTTGGGGCACGGATGGCATTCCTTCAACCCACGCGAAGGTATGTAGCAACCATCCTCTTCTCCGCTCTATTCTCGCTCCCGCCAACTCCGCGACCGCACCGGATCCGTGGGGCAACGAGAACGCTGGGGAAACTTGCATGCCCCATCGCGCCGCGACGTGGCGGGTCTACGCTTGCGATCGCCTACAAGACTAACGCACGCGCCGCGTGCCCCAAAGACTTCGCCGTGTTCTCGGCAAAGTACGATTCCTCCACGCGCCAGCTCGAGACCTTCAATGCTCCCGATCTCCCCGCGTGTCCCGACGACCGTTGCAGATGTGCCTGGATCTGGATTCACAAAAGTATTGGCAGGACGGATCAGATGGTACGTACAACGATTGCCGTGAGGGGATGATGGATGCAAGGCTGACAGGAGAGTATGGACAGGAGAGTATGTAGTATACGACCCCTTCGTTTCCACCGTTGCCAGTGCGACTGATACCCACACCCTCGGCGCCCTGGGGAGATGCGGTCCCGCCGCCGCTACCGGTTGCTTCAGCGGCGCGAAGCAGCCAACGTACCGGTAGAATCTCGAGGGGAATCATATGTTCGAGTCCGGACACTACGCGCTCACCTGCCGTGAGCCGTTGTATGGATTCAGGGACGGCGCGTACATGGATAACTAGGAGGATGGAAGGAACGTTACTGCGTTGACGGCAGCGACCAGTGCGATGACTACCGGGCAACGATCAACGCGGCGGCGGTGATGTCGGTGCACAGTAAGATCTCGTTATGTTTCCAATGGAGTGATTTTGGACGCTGTCAATGTTCATAATTGTGATTTAACTGTTTGCCGTTTGGGCTTCCCCGATGCTTACACGAAGCGAGGGGCTGCACATCTGTCCTCGAGCAGGTAATTACACGTTCGTGACAGGGCCTTCGCCTCTTCTGAAAGACGGGAGGGACCGAGAAAAGTCAGGGTGACAGGTTCGGCAAACTTTCTGTTTCTTTTTGGGTCGCGATTACCTATATTGGTGTGTTTTCATACCACTGGCAGCAGAGGGCCAGACTGCCCCCAAGTGCAGCTAAAATGGTAGTATGATACAGCGCCGGCGAATTGGTCGTGATCACAAAGGCAAGTGCTGTGGAAATTGCTATCTGGCCCGAAGTATTGTCGCTCCACTCCCGTCACCCGCCTGGCCGCCCGCCTTCGGCCCACGGGCCAACCTACCTCCAGCCAGTTCTAGATTCCTGATGTTTCCCCTATCTACGCGCCGTAGGTCGATGTTTTTTTGCCGGCGACGAGCGATGAGGTCATGCGCAAGAAGCCTGCAATGGGTGATGGACAATATTGAAATGAGTTACTTTCAATTGCACCCGGCAAGTCTCAAAAACTAACTCCCTCTATTCGCAACTACCCCCGCCCGCAACGACCCCACGAACACATCCCAACCGCACTGCCCCCGAGGTGGCACAATGGCAGAAGTCCCGAAAAACTTTACGATCATTAGCCAATGCCACAACTTGAGTTGGCAACGCTCGACATAGGAAAAGTCGTGTTGGCACAGCTTGGGGGAGCGTACACGCTGCAGGATGTAAACGCCGACGCTGATATTCCACCGCAATCCGAGGGGGTTGGCGTACGAGAACGATCGCGGAATATAAAAAGGTATCTACCAGGTTCCGTAATCAATAAAGGCTTGTTGACCACACCAGGACGCCCAGCGAAGACACAACCAGGACATCCCGCAGAGCAGGGGACAACTTACGGGAATCATTAACCCATCCTGGCGAGCTAGAACCGCCCGCGCAAACCCAGCGATATACTGCCCTGTCGATATCTCCAATACCTTATCGTAAGCAGAAGATGATATTGAAAAGACGCATGAGGACGTCGCAGCCGCGACCGGACTAGCTTCCACTATTCGGTAGTCGCGAGCGTGCAGGATGGACGGCAGAGGGAAGAGGGAGCTGGGGCATCGAGCTGGACACGAAGTGACATGTAAACGTTATTGCGGGCCTACTTCGCCCTCCCAGAAAATGACTAACAAATATTCGATCAGCAAGATGTCCGAACGCGTCCCAGGCAGTGAACCCAGCGAAACCAGATCCAAACCATCGAGCCAGGGAAAGAGACCTGGTCGAGCTGGATCCGGATGGCTCTAGCCAGGTAGAGAGACCTGACGGAGCCGGATCCAAACCATCGAGCCAGGGAAAGAGACCTGGTCGAGCTGGATCCGGGTGGCTCTAGCCAGGTAGGGGACCTGACGGAGCCGGATCCAAACCATCGAGCCAGGGAAAGAGACCTGGTCGAGCCGGATCCGGGTGGCTCTAGCCAGGTAGAGAGACCTGACGGAGCCGGATCCAAACCATCGAGCCAGGGAAAGAGACCTGGCCGAACTGGATCCGGGTGGCTCCGGTCGGGTAGAGAGACCTGAGAGCCCGATCAAAGCATGTAGGCAGGGAGAGGGACCTGACGAGAGCTGGGTCGGGGCTCTTGACGGGCAGGGGCGGCGCCGGATCGGGGTAGCTCTCGGCGGGTAGGGACGGCGCCGGATCGGAATGGCCCTCGACGGATACAGACCCGACAGAGCCGGATCAAAAGTATCGTGCCAGAGGGGGACCTGACGGGAACTGGATCAGCATGGTCCTGGACAGGTAAAGAGACCTGATCAGGCAGCGTTCGAGAGAAAAAAAGGACTGCAAGAAGATAAAGAAAGGGGGACTACAGGGAATAAATCACTCTGAAGCGAGATATGGTCAAAGGCTTGAAGGATAGCGATAGCTATTGTCCGATATATACTTTAATGTGCGAACATCGAACGATCAAGTAAAAGGTGGCTTTTGGCATCGTGAGGTTGAGTTGTGGATGTTTAACGTCGCTTGCGTGTGTGGTGGCGGCGTTCGTGAAGATGGTGCTGCTGAGGGGTGTGGGAGGTTAATGTGCATGCCAGCGACCCCTATGACTGTTTGCCAAGACAGGTTAATTCGCTCATTGCTGACACATCCGTTCCAATCACAACCCGGCAGAAACAAAGCGCAGATCGTTCACAAGCTTGTCTCCCCAAGGTTACAATACATAGATACATAGAACCCAGAAATGGCCATACACAGGATCGGGATACGGTACATAGTGACCTGACGTTGAACCTCATTTAATAAGAATACAATGTATAGTGGATACATCATACCCCAACATATTTTCGATGTCTTTAAGGGCCTGTTCTTTTCAGCGTATATTTTTTTCTACCACACAAATCTGACATACGGTATATGTATCAGACATACGGTGACTCGGTAAGCGTTCGGCTCAACGCGTATTATGAAAATACGCAAACCTAGGCTGAGCCACATACAAGTATTCACTGAGCCACAAAAAAAAGGGGGGGAATTTCTCTATCAGTTGTGACCCGAATTTTTTTCTACACTGTCCGGCAGTCAATCATTACAATGCCCGACAATTCTGTTCCGTTGCTCACCACAAACACTATTCAACATTGTGTACTTGTTGCCCCAACACGAAGTTTCTCTTTGGCATGATAGGATTCCATCCAGTTCATCAGTTTTGATCGGCAGCCAGTATGTCGAGGAACATCTATCTTCTAGAGAATGGAAAAATAGACATCCCCCTACTCCGAATCAACATTCCTCACCCAATTGAAAGTCCGCCTGGGGGGCTGCCCGCTGAGAATATTTTTTTTTTTTGTTTAATCATACTCGCATTCGACCTATAACTATAGATCATGGCGGCGTACATTTTGCCCAGTTATCCTGTCCGCAGTCCGCGCGGTGGCGGCTCGTTGCAAGCTCCCCCTTTGCCCCCGCTCAGGCCTGTCCCAAGAGAAAGTAGACGCGTCCAAAGAAATTAAGAAAGGAGAGAACAAAAGAAACGCGTGATCCGTTCCCTACTCCTTGCCTGCCGACGCCATGAAGTCGGGTGTGGGCAGGAACAACGGCGGTTCCCCAGCGCCCGGCTCCTCAGCCCCCGCTCCCTGCTCCTCCAGCCACTCCAGCTCCGACACCGCGCTCACAGCGTCGTCCTCTTCCTCAGCCGGCACCCGCCTTGCCCGCTGAGAATTGTGGATGTGTGAATAGGGAAACCTCCCGCTACATGATGGATCTGTCTTCGTCATAATGGGCCACCTGCGCTCGCTCCCTTCAACTACTCTTACCGGCTGGAACTTCTGGTACTGGAAGTGGGTGTGGCGTAGTTCAGAGGTCTGGGCGCGGAAATATACGCGCTAGGGAGCGTATGTTGTGAATACACTTGGTACATACGCTACAGAACATACGCTCGAAAAGAACAGGCCCTTAGCTCTGTCACGTTGCCGCAGCGACGCCCACGGGGTGGAATGGCTAGGCTACATATTTGGACTGGATGGGGGCGCGCCCGATGCCGCTGCCCAGATCCCTCGCGCACCTGAAGCGGGAGATCACGGAGGACAAGTGGGCGGAACAGTAGCCAAGCAGCGAACTTGCCATCCACAAGCATTCAAACACCCCCCACAGATGATTCTGCCTCCCAGCAGTTACCCCCCTTCCCCGAGCTAGAGGTAAATGTTTTAGGTGAAGCAGCCAACTACACCAGATGAAACCTCGTTTGGGGATTTAGCGGCTTCTGCTTCAAGCAGCAATAGGACGAGCTTTGTGTGTCATCCGATTAATAGGGAAGAGGGGTACCCGGAGGATGGAAGAATGAGGTGGCAACGTAAGAGATGTGGGCCTTTGTATCTGGTACTGATGCGTAGAAGCTGGCGAACTACATATGGCTCGGGTCCGCATACATATCCGTACAGCAATAACCTGCGGTGTGTTTCCGGGCCCCGTCTGTGATGGGGGAGGACAGTGCCCTACCTGTTGGACAGACGCCACTAGTTATGTAGGTAGTATTAACTAGATATTACTTGGGCCCTGTTTGGTTCGACCGTATTTTGAGAAGCTACCACACAAAACCGAGAAACCATCGGTTTGGAGTTTACGTGAGCGTTTGGCACGCCTCTGCGAGTTGTCGGTTCAAGAAAATATGAACTATTTTTCTGAGCCGCATAATATTTTGAATATTTTGACTGAGCCACAAGAAAAAAAAAACCTAGTTTTGATGGCGTTCCGTTCGCAGGCATCACGGACGAAGTGGAAGCGGACGCTGATATGCTTGGTGCGCTCATGGAACTTCGGGTTTTTTGCAAGTTGGATTGCACCTTCGCTCCCCAACAGGCCGATTCTTGCAGCAGACGATAGAGCTGGTTCGTGATGAACACCCCCCAGGCGCCTCTTCGGTAACCACCAGTAGTGGAAGAACCAGTAGGTATGTAGAGAACTCTGGGTGCAAAGATTCAGGCCAACTCCAGGTAGTCAAGCGATTGCACCAAGATCTGGGACATCTCTGCAGACCAGGGTTTCCATCGGTCCAGCCAGTTTTAACTTCGCTGCTCAGCCCGGCTCGACAGCGAGAAACAGTGATCCGCCGTAGACTGTCGCTGCTGACATTCGTCTCCAACACTCAACTAATTTTTCGCCACTACTGCCACGATTACGCTCAATGTTTGCCGCTACATCAGCCTATTAAGTTATTCTAATAGTCCTGCTGCGCCCCTCGAAGGATAGACTAAAGGATCAACCCAGATTCCTACCCAAGTTCACAAGATCCAGAAGAATTCCAGGAGTGCGGGAGGGAAAAGGGAGTGGCAAGCCAGTATCCTTGGTAGCGACGGTGGGCTATGTACTGCTCACTTGACAGTCACACCCTTTACCGCGGTGTAATCGCGTCCGGGGAGCGTTGTTTGTAATGTCTTGGCGGCTCACGAGTTAAAATAGTTATTCATTATTTCCTGTTTGAGTAATAAGCTACCTACTCACGAGTCACAAAGCGCCAAAAAAATAAGTAACAGGGTGTCACTCTTAATTCACATCCATTTACACATTTTGTGAATGGCGTAAGCAATTAAATTATAGGTTTTACTCTATTTCGGGAAAATAATTTCTTACTAAGACACATAAAAATAAAATAAAATGTCGCTTACGCAGCGCCAAGATGGCCCTTGATGTGAGTCAATACGGTATTCACATCCGACTCAGGGTCCTATTCACTTCCGATTTAGAGTCCTATTCACTTCCGATTCACGTCCTATTCATACATATCTAACCCAGGATCTTATTCACATCCGACTTAGAGTCCTATTCATATCCAACTCACGTCCTATTCACATCCGACTCAGAGTCCTATTCACATCCGACTCAAGGTCCTATTCACTTCCGATTTAAAGTCCTATTCACTTCCGATTCACGTCCTATTCATACATATCTAACCCAGGATCCTATTCACATCCGACTTAGAGTCCTATTCATATCCGACTCACATCCTATTCACATCCGACTCAGAGTCCTATTCTCATCCGACTTAAAAGTTCTATTCACATCCGACTTAGAGTCCTACTCATATCCAACTCGTCCTACTCATATCCAACTCAGGGTCCAATCCACATCCGATTTAGAGTCCTGCTCGTATCCGACTCACGTCCTATTCATCCGACTCACGTCCTATTCACATGTCCTATTAACATTCTACCATATTGACTTAACTACATATGTAGGTACTTATTCGGGTAATAAGTGAGTCGAGACGGTATTCACATTCTCATTCATATCCTATCCACATCCTATTCACATTGAATCAATTTTTAGGGTTGGGTCGGGTGTGAGTACCGAGCAAGGGTTAATGACAGGGTTGTGAGTGTGAGTTGCCAGCCATTACATATATAAACCTCGTTCCCCCCCTCCCCCCTCTCTACTCCACCACAACCCTGCTTATCAACACACCCCGACGCGTTCTCTCCCACGTACGCGATGCCTCGAGCCCCGCGCTGTCGCGTCCAACAGCCAATCGCGACCCAGCCAACAAAACGTCCATCAAACAACGGCCATAACAACCGTGCGCGATCACTGGAGCCGGCGGCGAGAATTGTTTATTCCGTGAGTTCTCCTCATCCTTTTCTCTTTCCTCCCCAGATTCTTCTGCTCTCGGACCAGACCAGGTCTCCACCTGTCCAAACCATTCCGATCCACCTCAGTCAGGTCTCCCTGGCTCGATAGTCTGGATCCGGCTCCATCGGGTCTCTCTACCTGGCCAGAACCATTCCGATCCAGCTCCTGTCAGGTCTCTTTCCCTGACCCGATGCTCTGGATCCGGCTCCGTCAGGTCTCTCTACCTGGCCAGAATCATTCCGATCCAGCTCCTGTCAGGTCTCTTTCCCTGACTCGATGCTCTGGATCCGGCTCCGCCAGGTCTCTCTACCTGGCCAGAACCACTCCGATCCAGTTCCTGTCAGGTCTCTTTCCCTGACTCGATGCTCTGGATCCGGCTCCGCCAGGTCTCTCTACCTGGCCAGAACCATTTGTCAGGTCTCTTTCCCTGGCTCGGTGCTTTGGATCCGGCTCCAGCAGGTTCTTCATCTGGCCAGCCCCTGCACTTCCCCGTTCGGAAGAAATGTTTGGGACTTTCACTGATTGGGGATTTTGGGGGATGTATGCAGGGAACTCAAATCGGCGGTGTTACTTGCAATAAACATGTACTTATCGAGAAACGATCCGCATGCCATTCCCCCTCGTGGATCGCTCCAGTCCAGTTTTGATTTCAGCACCCAAGCTCCCCGCCCACACACCTCGCAGTTCGGGACTGTCGACCACTGGAAACGAATCCGGTTGTCGCGGCGCGGCCTTCAATGCCCACTCGCCTCTCTGTAGACCTCGTCTCCACTACAGATGTGGGAAGACTAGTCCCGGCTGAGGACGCGGGGAGTGAGGTGTCAATGGGAGCGGAGGGAGCGGGAAGAGGAGAGGAGGCCGAGAAGCCGGGCTCCGGAGGTGAACTACCGCTGTTCCTTCCTGCACCCTCTTTCACGGCTTCCGCAGGCGAGGAGTAGGGGCGGGCGTGTTTTCCTCCGGTTTTTCCTTTGGGTCTCGATCACGATTTCCTACGTCCTTTCCTGTGTGATATCTTTGGTGCGCATTATACTTCTTGGGAACAGGCCTGGGCAGAGGTCAAAGGGGAGTTCGCAACGTGCCGCCATCGCGCGGACAGCGGACGGGAAACACGGACAAAAAGTGCGCCGCCATAGCCTAGATAGGCTGAAAGCGAGTATGAATAAACAAAAACAAAGACCACGATTGGGTGGCTGGTCCTCGGCAGGTGACGGAGGGGTCAGTGCTCCGGAGATGAAGGGATTCCTGCGAAGTCCGGACTCGATCACGGTGGTAGCAGTCGACCTATGCCGGCATGATTACGATGTACTTGCGAGATATCTTGCCATCAACACCAGCGAGTCCGTGTATGATAACACCCTCATCCGCTGAAAACAGTTTCAGCCTACTGTCGATGCAGTTCAGCGATCACAATACGTCACTCGTGCACCTAGGTAGGTTCGCCATATTCAGGCTGCGTCGACGGACGATATCGCCGCCATGTTTACATAGGCTGAACGAGAGTATGATTAAGTAGAAAAAAGGTCGATGGACGGTATGTGGACGAGAGGTGCAGCCAGACGCTTTTGGACTTCCTTTTCCACCACGGATGTGGGGAGGCTAGTCCCGAACCCGGCTGAGGAAGACTCCCAGAGTAAGGCGTCGGAGTGGGGCCTCCGGGAGCCGCAGAGAAGGGGAGAGGAGAGGAGGCTAGAGGCCGAGGAGGTGGGGCGCTGAGGTCGAGGAACGCCTACGGTTCTTCCACGGGGGCCCCCCCCCCCCCCGCCGCCGCCCAGCCCCGGCGGGGGGCGGC
>Ga0307516_10000187_pt1 | contig 80441 bp, 130 predicted proteins | sample 19_EM_MG_FD_203310 | JGI IMG/M metagenome (GOLD analysis project Ga0307516, IMG submission 203310) | Populus trichocarpa ectomycorrhiza microbial communities from riparian zone in the Pacific Northwest, United States - 19_EM | ecosystem: Host-associated > Plants > Roots > Unclassified | place... | reverse complement strand
TATCCACATGTGTCACCGTAACGACTTTGTATTGTTTCGCCTTCACCGTTTCGGCTAATTGGGCTTGGCTGACGGGGGTGCCGAGTTCAGCGTTGATCATATCCACATTGGCACCGTATGTCTCGAGACTACCAGAGCAAAATGAGGATGTGGGTTTGCGGAGCGAAGGGGAACTCCCTCACCATTCTTTGAAACTGTCGCCAAAGTAGCCAGTGTTGAGAACCAGGGCGTTGTCGTTGGGTTCGACCAGGTTCGCTGCGACCTTTGTTCCAAAGTAAGTGCGGAAAAACTGTCGATCGACAGCGAAACTTGCCTGATCCCACCCGAGCGTCCCACTACCGCTGATGAGGAAGGGTTGCGCCTCTTTCGTGTAAAGGACCTCCCTGGTGGTGTGATCCAAGGTAACAGGTTGTTGGGCAGACACGAACGCGATCGACTTGCCGTGTCATGCGAATGGCATCCCCGAATACCTTGATAAAGTCTGGGGCTACATGGGAAACAGAGGGGTGGGCATTGGCAAATAGGACCTGTGCAGGGACGATGATTGTGAAGGTTCATCTAATCGGACGATAGCTCTTTACCTCGTCAGTCACTTCGATTGGGCCCGGGATACTGGTGGTGATGAACTGAGTGTACGGGCATGGTATATGAAGGAGATACTCACACAAGAAGTCTGGGCAAGATCTGGTGTAAGCTGGGTGGGCAGGATGAGACGAAGGACTCGACTTGTGAGGCAGCTGAGGCGGGCAATGAAGACTTGTTTGATATAGGGGGAAAGGAAAATACCTGTTTGAATTCGGAGGAGCTGGCCATCGAGGAGAGTTCGAAAGATCACACGTGAACGCATATATTCAAGTTAAATCATCGACCAGCGACTATCCTCGCAGCATCACTCTCGCCTATCCCGCTACCCTGCCCCCCACCGGCCATCCCAGATACCGTCTTCTGCATCTCCGTCCACTCTGATTCCCTCGGGATAGCCATATCTCCCACATCGTAGATATATAGTCTTCCATCACTCCCACCTAGAGCAGCCCGTCGACCATCTTTACGATCCCATTGCAGCTTATTGATTGCCCTTCCAGAACCTACAGTCGTAGACACCACAGATACCTAAGAAATACGGGTCAGAAGATTAAAAGGAGCATATGGTTCGACTCCGGACCTCGGTATCTGTGTTCAGATTCCAGACATCGAATTGACCCGAGCCATCGACCGTACCGAACACAGCTGGGTGTGCGGGATGCCATTTCACGTCATAAACATAATCATCAGCCTCGTCAAAGGAATATATAGGAGCAATGGCATGCGGAACCGTCGAGGGTTTCGCTAACGACTTGGCCCTCCATAACTTGACGGTCCAATCCACTGAACTCGTCAAGAACAAATCGGAAAAGTCGACAGGACCAACGAGGGGATGGAAATGGAGCCCCATGACAGGAGCAGAGTGTCCCTTATACACATCGTACTGGTTCAAGCCAGCTTTGGCACCAGCACGGTCGTAGCGATTTGCTTGGTAAACGTTTCCTTCCTCCGTGCCGACCCAGAATGTTGTCGTCTCGTTGTCAGGGAAGTCCAGTGTTGTGACGGCTACCTCCCCTGTCTTATTGTGCCCTCCATGTACCAATTCAAGGGTTTCCTAAAGATCAGAGTGGTGAACAAACAAACATGAGAGTTCTCGTAAATCCTTACCTGAGGTTGAGCAAGCATATCCACCAACCAGCTGCAAACGGTGCCATCCGTGCTACTGGTGATCAGATTGTGGGCATTTTGAGTCCCTACCATTTGCATAGCATATACGGGATGCGTATGTCCAGCCGCCGACAACGGTGTTTTCAAAACTGGTAGATGCTTGGATCGAGTATCCCACAGTAGAATCTGACCTGAATAGGTGCCTCCAAAGACAAGATTCGAATGGAAAGGTGAAAAAGTCACTGATAAAACATCAGACTACAAAATAGTGGTCAAATTATGGTCTTAGACGATGCCTAACCAAGGAGGGCTTACGGACTTGAGAATGGAAGACGAATTCAGGTCGTTCCAGGAGGTGGAGATTCCACACAGCGACTATGCCGTCAGGTTCATTCAGTGCTGCGTGGTTTTTATTGTACGATGCGACACTCAATTCGGGGTACTGAAATGCCGATCAGAGATGAACTTGATGACGATGGTCTCTTACTTTGGGCGACCAGTCAACGTCGGTTATGGAACGATTTTTCCCGTACCGTTCATCGTAGAATTCACAGACGCGTTTGACACGCCCTTCAGAATCATCTCTATTCTTTCAAAATGAGTTGGATCCTTCCAAATCAACACGTCACTTGCCCGCCTGATTCTGCACCAGTTGTATAGTCGCGGATATAATCATATCCATCATTCAACGCCCTTTGGACAATCTTCGATGATTGTTCTACAAAGTCCAAGAAATCCGGGGCAGCGAAAATGCTCGCCCGTTCGTCTTCCGTCAACTCTTGAAGTCGAAAGAAAAAGTATTAGGGAAATCATTGATATGTAACGCAATGCACTGACCTCGGATTTCCTGTTCAAGTTCCAAGTCTAGTTTTACGCTTTCTTCCTCGAGCTCTCTGTCACGAGCCGCTCGCTCCGCCTCGATGTCCCGCTCTCGATTGATCCGTTGTCGTAAATCTTCTTCCTGCTCTTCAGGTGTCTCCGTTGCTGATTCTGGCTCTACGGCTGTGGTTTGAACTTCCTTGTTATAACTGACACGCTCCTATCGTGTGTTTTGTTCAGTGGTGTAGTAGAAATGATTAGTTTGAAAAATGTTGACCTTCTGAGGCAATTCAAACAATTCCTGCTCGATATCAATCAAGTCGATGTGCAAGCGCGGCGTGATTGACCTATAAATGGTCAATTTATATTTCCTCTGGGGCAATAGATCTGATGGCGCACCGCTCAATGACATGGTCTGTAGCAGAACTCGTCGAGTGACTTAGCGGGTTACTGCCAGCACTGATACGTTCTGAAGCAAAGTCGCTCTGCCTGCTGACTCGTCCAGATCCTGAGGACTTAGGGCCCGGAAGTCCAAGCACAGGGCCAGGGGCTGGTGTCCCAGGGATGGATAAAGGTGTCAAGTCGCCACTGTCTAATCCTAGACCAGCACGGATGGGGTTACCCACCAGGGAATTCACGAGGTCATCAAGGTCCCTGCGTTGTGGTGCGGGTCCTACGGTCTGGCTAACGCCTCAGGTCTGCAGATGGACGTGAGAGGTACGCAAGGGTTGCTTGCCTCTGTTGCTCGTCGTTCTGTATCCGCCTTCTGTCTGTCTGCCCGCGCTTTTCTGAGTTCTGCTAATTTGGCCTTTTTTGCTTCGATCTCTGCGCGACGTTTGTCGGACATGCTCGCAATGTCGCGATGAATGATGTCGCGTTAGAGAGCTTTGTTTGGACTTGTTACTCCAACCATCCCGTAATGTCGACGATCACTCCCTCTTCCCGTTCGCGGGGCCCTTTCAAGGGGGGAGCCCGACGTAACGACAACAATCGGATATATGCCAACCCTCTGCCTGTCATATTCTCCAATCCACCACCCAGTCGACTCCGATCGGTCCTCTCCCTCCTTGGTCTTTCTCTTACAGATGTCGTAAACCCTCATTGTGAAGGAATTTTCGATCCCACTACGCGTTCCGTGTGGGTGTACGACCCAAAACATTCAAAACTTCTCTGGCAGAGAGGATTCTTCGGGAAAGGAAACTTATCTCGCAGCGAACCCAGTTGGCTTGCTAGGCAATTGAACATCAGACAGTCAGCAGGGAAACGTGTGTCCATCTACCAATCCCCTTGTACGTACCCAGTGACGAGACATTCGGCTGTAGATTTGACTTCAGAAGAGGTGACTGCAAGGAGGAGAGCAGAACGCAAGCAATTTAAGCTCGATCGTGCAGCTGCAATCGCTGCAGCTGCCGCAGAGGCCGAAGCTGTTTTCGCAACAGAAGGACGCGTCATCGTTCCAGCGCTTTCTGGTCCAGCCATCCCATCTGCCGCAACATGGCGACCAGCACCAGCACCTGCTCTTGAATCGTTACCTCCTTCTCTACCGGATGACGATGAAGAGCCTTTGGAGTTGGAGCCTTTGCAGGATGTCGAGCACCTCCAGCTTACTCTACAAGAAGCGTTTTTTCTTGTTTGGAACCTAGATTGTCTGACAATTCTCGATCCTTACACGGTACTATTCATAGTTTCAAACTCGGCGGTTGACCATTAACCATTCGTATGTCAGGGTGATGCCATGACTCTCGAACAAATATGGATCGCCTTCCAAGTTGCCGCAATTTCTGTAACCCCTACCTCTAGCGAGCCCTTGCAATTTGACAATCCTTTCCTCATAAATTATGTTGTCTGTCATCACTATCGCTCTCTTGGTTGGGTCGTCAAAGGAGGGATAAAATTCTGCGTTGATTACCTTCTTTACAAACGAGGACCCGTCTTCACTCATGCCGAGTACGTTTTCTCCCTGCGTTTTCTCCCAGCACGGTGACTTACAAAAGCATTGGAATAAGATTCGCATTGGTTGTATGTCCAGTCTACGAAGACCCAGAGGACCAAAAAGCGTCGTCCAACGGCCTGCATAACTCGTCCCCGTTTTCCTGGTCATGGCTTAGCACTATCAATCGGGTCAACTCACAAGTCCAAAAGGTCTGCCACTATCATAGCTTCCGAAAAATAAGGCATCCACTGACAGGGGTCCTTTGCAGACTCTGATCCTCATTTATGTTACAATTCCAGCACGTTCTCGCCTCTCCAGTGATATTCTTCGATCCCCAACATGTCTCCAACATTTTTCCATCAGGGAGGTCACATTGCGCAGATTTATTCCCGCGCGCATGCGTGAATAAAAAACACAGCTAGGGCTCAAGGCTTGAGGATGATTTGTATAATGCATCCATTCATTACACTTCCAGAGGTAGTCATGCTCCGTAATACAAGAGGAAATTACATTACGTCAGGAACCAAAGGGCTGAACAAAGATAATAATGCAGGCTACTTGCAACGAAGACACCGTCGGACTTCAAGGCTGGCGTCTGGATCTTGATCCGAGAAGAGAGGAGCGGAGAAGAGGAAAAGCGAGAGGGAAGTAAGATGATGAGGGGGTTATATTGCACCTTTGATGAGGACTTTGCGATACTTCTCCTCGAATGCCTGCGATAGCTGAGGAGATGCTGATTTGCATTCGAGGACTTTTTTGGCGTCGGGTTCGTGTGCATTTGTGAAAAATGCCGCTGAGTGATCCACGAGGAAGACGCGAGTAGCGTCAAGGGAATCAAACGCAAGAACATTGTGGATGAATGACAAAGGTATCATCTTGTATCTAGAGAAACGTCACATACAATTTCAAGGATGAAGAAAAATTTGCTTACGCCTTTGTCATTACCATCAACGCTTTCACTCTCTCTCTGTCAATGAAATGATCCATAATATATGCGCCCATATTAGGGGCCGACATATATAACTCGAAAAATGAGTGATAGTTCCCCATAACCAGTGCTCGTGACACTGAAAGAGCATGGCGAACGGCTGCATCGTTTTTCTGTTTCGGGGTTAGCTGACCTACGTAGATGTTCAATTCTAGAGTCATGTCAGCCGAGTAATCGTGGATCCAAAAAAATTGCCCTCAAAACTTACCACTGCGATTTCGGCCGTGTAGAAGCATCAATATGCGGTATGCTGCGAATTCCTCCACTTTCCCAGGAATTCCAAGTTCATACAGTGTTTTGAGCGTCGCCTGGCATTGATTGTATTCCACCATATCGCCCTACCGTCGCCCGTCTGTAAGTTCAACCGGGAAAATAATGACTGTGACGTACAGTCTCTAATGCCATACGAGCATGAATCTCGTAGACCTGTACCGTGAAATCGTTCTTGATCCGCTGAACCTAAATACAAGCAGTGAAACGGAATGGACCAGATGACGGCTAGCGTAATAAGAATCACGCCAACGCACTGTGAGATCTTGCCTTAGACTCTTGAATTGACTACATATCCAGTTGTAACTGCATTTTTCACGCCAACGATTTTTCAGTTCTAGCAAAGTTCTTTGAAGAATTGGGTAGGGACGTATTTGTTCTGGTTTAGGCTCCTATGTTGTTATTTCATCAGAAGATAGTTGTCGAAACCAATTTTGCTGCGGACCGTGGTTAAACGTAGGTAATCCTTGAAAATCTCTTGGGATGTCCCGACGATGGTGTGGCGGTCCCAGTCCATAACATTCTGAAAGGCATCATTTAGGTGATAAAGAGATCACGAGAATAACGCCATACCGGATCGGCCTCTGGATCGTCTGGGTTACCGAAAGGTGATGCATCGCGAGACAAGGACATCCCCCTGAAGAGATGTACTGTGCTCTGATTGGCCTTGACGTAGCTTTGGGGTGTGCCATTTCCCATGTGTCTTGTTCTTTCTAGATCATGTTCCCGCTGGAAGCGCTGGGCTCGCCTATGAAGGGCCGCTTGGTCATTTGGATCCAATGACTGTTGAGGAAGCACGTTTGTGACAGTTGAATGTTTTTGAGCATTCTTCTTAGCCTTCTTATTGGAGGTCTGGACCTCATTCCTAGCAGTATACCTGATTATAAGATAGTGGAACAATTAGGGAACAGCGGACTGACGGTTTGCGCTTCAAGGCATTGGTGAAGTTTGGCAAAGGTTTTGGGAGCAGGCTGCGCAGAGCATGAGCAGGACGTGGCGGACCAAGGATATGGCGACAACCTTTTCAGTTGTACCCCTTCCCAGTCTGTGGTCCAGAGTGTATGAGCAGCGAAGGCGTCAGCAATTACCTGTCTTAATTCAGCTTGGGCCTCCGTCCGATTAGAGTCCGTCATTTGTCCCAAGCACTTCGCAACCCACTCTCTGGAGCATAACCAATATACAAATATTCCAGTAGATGGTAAGAGAGCGCACGCACTTGAGCTTTGGAGGCCACGATTCCGCCGACATGAGGAAGATACAAGCTTAAAGATGATGGATGAACTCAAGGAGTGATTGATCTCAGGTCCAAGCAAAACCAAATACACACAACATGCGACCCACATGCACAACACGACAGACACCCTATATTCCCGATCCCACCCGGTCTGCCGAAAGCTCAGAGAAAGAAGGTACTGCGGCATCTGACCATTCGAACTTAGCATTCCGTGATTACGATAAGACTCCATTCTATTGAGTATGGGCGGTACAGGAAAGCTTTTAATGCGTCTTGTCTACCGGAGGTTTATAGACTGGAAATGTCACCGGCAGTCAGCCAAGTATCATTACAGTGACGGAATACCTGAACTCACAGATCTTCCTGTTCTTAATAACAGTCCACTTGAATCGCTTCACATAAAGACTGATCAGAGTGAGTGTAGAAAAGATAATGACAGCCTTGATCCCGTATTTTTTCCTTTCATCATGCTCTGGCTCTGCGGCCCAACCGAGGAATGTCACAACATCTTTCGCCATCTGTGATGTAGTCGCCGGAGTCCCTGTACGGAAAGACTCGCGTCAGATAGTGCTGAAGTCGATGGTGTTCCTACACACCGTCTTCGTATTCGACCAAGCCGTCAAACAGCACACGTGCCATGGAGATGGCGCCTCCTGGGAAATACGGGTTATAATTCATGCCCTCACGAATCTCAACTCCAGCCGGAGGATCCATGTAGCCGGTGAGCAAAGAAAAGACATAGTCCTGACGCCAACAGTGTCAATATCCTGGACAACGAACACATGAGAAACTCACAGCGCCACCATGACGAGCTTTGATGATCAAACTCAAGTCGGGAGGAAGAGATCCAGCATTGCTGGCCCGCGCAGCTTCCGAATTAGGGTAAGGAGGGGGCATGTAGTCCGCCAGCTTTCCTGGACGCTGGAACATCTCGCCCTGGTCGTTGGGACCGTCGGTGTACTCCACTTCCTCCGCCATCGCCCTTGCTTCGTCTGCCGTGTGTGAGACGCCAACAAGGTTACGCCAGGCAATGCGATCCAAAGAATGGCAAGCTGCGCAGACCTCCCGGTACACTTGATAGCCTCGTCGGATGCTGTCTGAACATGAGTGAATGTATTCAACATGAGAGGCAGATTATGACCCACCTGGCATGGTCAAATGTATCTAAAGGCCCCTTGTGCGACCACGGGTAGGCAGAAGGATGAAGCCCTTCATCACTAAGGTGACCGGCGTGGACCTCACCAAGGAAAGGGAGGGTTCCATATAGGTGGGTGTACCAAGCTATCGAGCCCGCGGTGAAAAGTGACACGGAGGCAAGAGTCATACGAGAGTTCAGCAAGGCCTAAAACAATATTTGTGATGCGTAAGAAAGGAGGGCAAACTTGCTCACCTCGAATCCCCCGGAAGGTGTAGCGTTGGATGAAGAAAACCGTACCTGTTGACCGTTCGGTGACGAGGTCCAGAACGTAAACAGAAAGACTCACACGAGCAGAACGCGCGGCTGACTGCAGAACGAATGGACGCGATGCTCCTGCGCTGGCAGCATTCTTCAAGGCCGCCGCGGACAGCCTCGACAACATTTTTGGTGAGGCTTTTCGAGAGGACGGATTACGCTGGACGCGGGTCACGCGTGACCGGTGACCCCCGACGGAATGAACCGGAATTACGATGCACACATATGATGTAAAACGGCGAATTGTCATTAAAAAACAGACAGAGAAACCATAAGTCTGAATCGTATCATTAGCAATAAGGAGTCGTGGATGACCCAAAGAAATGTCATGGTGGCTACTGTAACAGTCATAAACTGAGCCACTCAGATCAAGCAATCACAGATTTCTACACCAAGCATGAGTATACTATTGGGTGAAAAGGCAGAACCGAAATGGACAGACCTTCTGCGCAACAGCAAAGAAAGATACCCGCTAAGCAAGCCATGCAGCCGGTATTGCCGCTGCTTTTAGCAGGTGCCTGTTGGCTGATGCACGGACGTAAGAGAAAGTATGGGCAAATATGGTTCATAACCAGACGCACACATAAACCGTCTGAGGTTGAGGTTGTGGTTGATACCCTTGCTGCTGCTGCGGACCTTGGTAATATCCCTGCTGATAGGCTTGCTGTGGTTGCTGCAGATCCGCAAGGTGTGATGAGATCGGAAGTCCTTATGCTGGTAGGAGGGAGAACATACTTGTGGGTAGTAACCCTGGCCTTGCGGTGGTCCTAAAATTGAAGTCGGTTAGTCCTCTGAGACGGGGAACGAGAACCAGAAAATAAGCCAGGGTATTGCGCCACTATGGACAGAGGACTCTGCATACCGAACCCATCCTAAAGCTGAGCTTTCGGAGTGGGGCGATGGATAGGAGGCGTTGATGCCAAGGAAGGAGTACTCACCAGGAGGAGGGTAGTATTGGCCCTGTCCCTGTCCCTGTCCCTGTGGTTTTCCTCCTCCCGAATAAAAGTCGTTGGCGCTCATAATACAAAAATGCGACTGGAGTTGGTATGGAGAGGGAAGAAACGAGGAAAGAAACGATGATTAGCTTCAACCGGGATTTTGTTGTGATTGGTTGGAATGGGCCGGAAACTGAGTACACGTGAGCAGTCAAAGTTTTCGGCACAGCCTTCGAGCAGACCGCAGTGCACGACGTTGACAGCGGCCTGAAAGCAGTGACTCTCGGAGACCAGACTCACAGACAGAATCCTTCATCGGAGCATTCACTTGGTTTCACTCCCCCGTTGTCAGCTGGACCAAAAGGCTCGTTACAGTATCCTAACTGTACAAACGACGAGTTCAAATTATATTTAAATCGTTGATGGTGCTGCGGATCGAAGAGAGTAATACAATTTTTGTGAAGTGTCAGCAATGTCAGAGAAAGGATGCGCAGTCTCTCCTGAGCGCTTTGTAAATAATAGAGGTTGGCGTGGGTGCATCCGCCTTAGGGAGTGTTTGTCAGAAATGAAAACATCCTGGCGCCTTGACGGAGAAAAGAATGGGTCAAACGGGTTGGAGCTTCGTGGAATAAACACATGCGTCCGTAAGAAGTCGAAAATATGCGAACAGATGCCGTGTACTCACGGACCGCAGTGTATTCATGATAAGGAAGAACATCAAAGGATCGGGTCCGCGCATCGGCAACAAGAGTACCCTCCTCGGCTATGCTCATGGCCCCGAAAGCATCGGTTCTGCGAGCAGAAGTGTCTGTGAGACAGAAAGCGGGTACTAGTACTACATGACTCGCCTGGAAATCCTTACGACGGTTATGGCCAGCTGAAACTGACCACGCAACCGGATGCTAACATCGGGAAACACAAAAAATAAGCCCATATTTCCTTGCAAATCCTCCAGCTGATCTATCGAGGACACTAGGTTGCCATATAGTATGGGTGGGGGATGACCTCGGCCGATGGGGGAACCGACATCGAGGGCAGTTGAACCATCTCCGCTCAACAAGGAGACATGTGCGATGAGAAACGGTAGCTCTGCTTCACTTAAAAATCAAGGACGGTCAAACAGATAGTATGTGGTTGGAACTGGATTGGTTTACGCACGGAACAACTGAGTTTCCGGAATAATCTCTCACCGTGAGCCGGGCGATGATAGGAGGTGTCAAAGGGAGGCGTGAGAGTAGAGAATTCCCAAATTCTGCGGTTCGTTGTGGCTGTTGGACGATTTCCAGGTGGTAACTCCTGGATATAAGAGGCTTCAGTTAAGGAAGGGTCGCGCTCACCAACCACACCTTGCGACAGGATCGGCTATCAGGGTTGATACATGACCACCGGGCTGCGCTTGAACGAGATTAGGGGTGTTATTATAAGGATTGGTGAAGGATTCTTGGCTGGAAAACGAGGTTTCGCTCGATACGGATTCGATGGGAGAAAAGAGGATTGGCAACAGTGACTCGGGCGGTGACAGGCTCGCAAAGATATCTGTCCGTGCAGTGATGCAACGCTGCCAGTCACCGTGATGGGGTTGACGAGGATTCCAAAAATAAGGGACACGGTAATGTGAAGCAAAAATTTCCCGGGACTGGGTGGTGTAAGGGACGTGGAATCCCGAACAACACCTCACGTACCTTTCGCTCGCGGAGACATTGAGAAATAGAAGATTCACATGAATTACTTGAAGCGGTCGAGGCAAGTGGCAGACGCGACGAATGCGGTCTGGTTGGGTAACCTTTATATCCACAAGGATGTTCGCCACAAACCCACGGAACTTCAAGGGCTTTGAGTATCATTAGAGGAGACGTTGGTGCGACGGATCTTGTTCGGTCGACGGGCAAAAAATGATTGGTGAATGGAATCATTTATAGCCTTCGGCCAAGGACGGTCCAGATCGACGCACGCGAATAACACCAAGGGAGAATTGATCACACCTGGAAATTACCTCTTTCCAGGTACCCATTTCAAGCCGAACAGATGCATCATAAAATTCTTCAATCATGACGGCACATTCCGGTGTGCGTAAGACCTTGAGATATGCCTTACGCATCAGCAAGATACCAGAGCCAAATGAAGGGAGGATTAAAATTAGAAAAATACAAGTAGTAGCAGATCAAACACTTTTTTTCACGACACTCCAAAGGCCAGCTATCCCTGACATAAAAGTTGCTGCGGCAATCGCAGGTCTAACACCAGCTTCCGACAGGAGAATTAAGGAGAAATCTGAACGCCGATGGCCGCGAGACTTACCAGTGGACTTGAACAGGGCACCTGTCAGAGCACCGGCCCCCATACTTCCAAGTGTATCATGTTTTCCCCGCATGGCATCGATGGATGAATTGATACCGTTGTACAAAAGGGCTAAAGTGACAAAAGAAAATCAGCATTGATTGGTCGTAGGGTAATTAGGACGAACCTATCACACCAGCCGAATTGCCGATGAAAGTCCCCCTTCGCGTCACGGAATTTAATACGCTATTAATCCTGAGCCTGGAGTTGGACACGGCAAGAGGCCTCTTTGCACCTTCGCGCACACCCCACACCCCGCCAAGTGCTAGACCTAAAAATGCAAATAAGCATGTGATGACATAGAACAATAAGGAGCCCAAGTATCGGTTCGGAGATGACACGATAAGGGGAGAGCATTTTCGAGAAAGCGAGGCTCCAAGCGAACACGCAAATCTGGCTAATTGAGTAAGTTGAAAGAGATCTAACACCCACCACTAAGATACATGGTACCCGTGCCATAACACAGATCATCACTCCAACCCCTGGACGGTATTGCCGTGCCGGAACCAGGGAGGTCGTTCTTTTTATCATCGTCCAAAAGTAGATAGTCTAATTTGTCACCCAAGTCAGCCAGTGGATGTAGTTTTGCGGGGTCATATGCAGCCAGGAGGAAGTCAGAAGCAGTAACAGCTTCACCCGACGCAGAGGGTCCTTCGGAGCGCGAAAAGCTCGCAGTTCGCAGATAATCTGATGGATTTTGGGAAGACGATGCCTCGGGTTCAACAGGCGAGGAATCCTTGGCGTTGGCCGACATGGTGAGAGTTGACAAACGTTGACAGCAGAAGCCACGGATTTTTTTCGGGGCACGCACGTGATTATGATACTCCCTTCAACGACCTCGTCGCCGTCGAGGATGACCCCCTCGATATGCGCTCGGGCAGCTAGAATCCTGGCTGGGGTCTATCCTAGATGCCTCCCAAAACGAGATACTCACCTTCATCGGGCACTTTGCAATTCTACCCGCGTCAAGGCCAGATCTGCACAAAATCCTTGGAGGGTTATATCTAAACGTGAATAACCAACGCGCTTCACTGTGTTCGACATTATTGAATTTATGGCCTAGGCTGGGCGACGTCTATTACACCGCATTCGACGGCTTCCGACCCGGCAGAGTGGGAAGCATTGCGGTGTCTCGAACAGGGGACCGCAAAACTAGAGGAGGGCGACGTAGAGGCAGCAAGATCCCTGTATGAACGAAGTGTAGAAATCAAGCGTACTGCTAGCTCCCTCTTCAATCTTGGGGTCACCCATTACCATCTGAGTGTGTCCCACCCAGCAAATCCGGTTTACGCTGTATACTCATTGCACCCGCAGAACAATATGATGAAGCTATTTCAGCGTGGAAGGAATCAATCGCCCTACAGCCTTCGAGTCCCGATGCTCATACCAGTAGGTCCTTCGTGTACTTTTGGAATGTTGTCAATGAAACTACATCTTCAGACCTTGCAAGTGCATATATCGTATCGCCGAGTATGTGTATGGCTCATAAACTCCTTCCTTCCACTACTTACTGTCGAAACAGTTCCCCGTCCGGACCTGGCAATCCATCACCTACAGTTCTGTGGCCCCTATCCCCCCTTTACGACACTAATCTGATTTTATCAATAGAATCGCTTCTTCTCTCGCGCCAGAAGACCCCGAGATCGCATTCAACCTTGCCGTCGTTCTTGAAGCCAGTCAGTGCTCCATTTTAATTTTTCTGATGTGAGGGCTGACACCCAATAATAGTTGGGAGACTAGAAGATGCACTCGCGCAGTACAAGCGCAGCAAAGAATTCGGCGTTGAGCGTGCTGCCCTTCATATCCGCAATGTCGGTCCTATCATGAACTATTTTGCTCTTCACTTGAATGGACATATCGCCGATAGGTTAGCGCAAAGATCCTCGGACAGCGGATGAAAGCTGTAGAGGAATCAGAAAGCTGACATCAGAACCTGCGATCCTCTCGACCGCGAGTCAAACCGTGCGATGGGCAGAGTGGCTAGCTGTCCAGCTCACATTGCGGGAGCAACACGGCCCCGACGCGCTGGCGAGACCCTTCCATGGAACTCACGCGAAGGTGACGATGACTCATTCCTGTATAGATGCCAATATTTCACATGTCAAACTAAATAGCGAGCGGCGTGTCGTCCAAATTTAGTCTGGGATCAACTTTACCTCTGGTTCCAGTCGAGATGGTCCCTCAATTACTCGGGGGACGGCGCAGGACGGTGCCAGCCCAGAAGTGGATGAAGTAAGATAACTTGTATCATCCTCTTGACTCTGGTTCGTCCGGGGATGTGCATTTGCCTTGCGCACCCTCGACCCGCGCCATGTACGACGAGCATTTAACGACGCATAAGCACTGAAGCCGCGGCCTCTAGACATACTTTCATGACCGGAGCTAAAATGACTGCCAGGAGGACGCCCCCTGTAGAAATTCCCGCGAAGAGTCTGCCGCCCTTGAAATGACTGAGCGGCACAAATTGGAGCGTCGTTCATGGCACTGACAGGAGGAGGAGCATCATGTAACCGCTGCATGACTGCGGCAATTTCGGAGCGGGAATAGATTGGGGAAGCGTGTTCCGAAGATTTCAAATAAATGATACGGTCGTACGCTTCACGAGCATTAGGCGGCTCAAAATCTGCGGCGAAACGGGACAGGACAGATAATCCCTGCTCGGGGCTTTTGATGGTCGGATGTGATGTTCCTGGTGTGAACGGACGGACAGCTGCGATTGGTACTCTGAAAGCGGTGAGAAACAAAGACCTACTAGTCTGCAGCCGAGCCGCGCAGATCTGAGAACGACAGGAAGCCCATTATTAATATTATCGAGTTCGACAGGAAGGGTGGGATTACCCCGTGCTCACTTCGTAAGGCGTGTCGAAGACAATAACCCAGACTAAAGTTCCAGGAAACTCGCGCGCTATCTCAATCCAGTAAGATCGTTGTCTGATAATGAGGCTCAGGTGATGCTAGATGTCCTGAGGAACGGGCTCACTGAGGATTGAAATTCGTGCGATCGATACACACAGATTGCCCTCGAGCGAGTGCTTCTCGGGCCATTCGTTCTACCTGACGTCTGTCGCCAAGGTCATCCTGGTTACACCGGCGGAAATGGGGATAATGGTGTTCCAATTGTTCAGCAAAGGTTGACTGGGTCAAGAGCGTATCAGCCCAAGATGTAGGAGCCCATTTAGAAATCTCACCTTCCCTGAGGCAATAAGGCCACATAAGATGAGGACTATTTTGCTCTCTAACCAGGGTTCTGGCCGTGAAGTCGCGGATTCAGGAGTCACCAGCATGGCGGTTTCTGATAAAGACATATTTGTCGTGTGTCAAGGCCTCAAGATAACGGGGTGTCCGGGCGCTAGTCCTAAGTCCTTGAGTAAGTATAGACGCTATGCTAGCTTCAGAGGTCGTTAAGATTTCCCTCAGACTGAGAGTCGTGCAACTAAGTAATAAATACACAAGCAGCGAAACTGTATCAACGGCCATTGATTGTCACTGTCGAGTCCCCACGCGTATGGGAAGGCCCACCTCCCGCCACGGCTGTCTCCTGTGTTGGTAGCGTATGGTTAGGATGGTCTGGTATCTTCTCAATCTCATTCTTCGCCTCTTCCCATGCTTCGAGGTTCTGCAAATCCAGGAAATCAGAACGGCGTTCGGATGATGCCGTCAGAAGAAGAACTGTCACCTTTCTACACCAATCTCGGTGACTCCTGGCCATGCTGATAGCCATCTCTCTCAGATCGGCAACCTTCTGCCGCTGGAATCTATCCAGATCAGCCTGAATAGTCGAGCTGGAATACTTCAGATCTTGCGCCGACAGGTGCAACGCATCCTCCAGCTGGATGATTGATCGATAAGCTTTAATAACAACAAATGGAGAGAGATCAATGTGCACCTGCGATATGGTTTCTCGGGTTTTCGTGATACCATTTCTTCGGGCAGTCTCAGGATCCACATCCATCATCCCATGCAGAGTGAAGCTCAAGGCGTTCAGCAGACCCATACCAGGCGCCTGGGTTCGTCGCCTTGTAGGGTTTGGGCCCGGATGCGGAGGTATGTATGTGTTCTCAAGGGCAGCTCCCGGTTCACCTGCATTCTCCTCGGTAGCCCCCTCTTCGTGAGACTGGGACATCCTCCTAGTTGCATTGACCCTGCTGCGACCAAGTGCCTCTTCCAAACGTCGGGCCTCCCTCTCACTCTTGTCAAGTTCCTCCAGTTGTTCTCTCTTATTCCCTAGCGCATCTTGGGTCATCTCGTATTGCACGTGTTTCTGGTGACGGTAGGCGAGCAGTTTCTTGATGATAGATGCGAACTGCGTGTATTCATGAAGAGGTTCTGCCCAATTTTGTTCCAGCTCTTGCAACTTCAGGAGGGTGGTAACATTAGAAAGCTATTTCAAGAGATGTGCAGTTTCCTCACCAGTTTGGTTGTGGACATGTAAGTGATATCCACCGCTTGACCAGTCTTCTCAATTGCTCCCGACAAGACGCCGCTTTCATGGAGACTGAATCCGTTTAAAGTTGCACCAAGATCTCCGTGATCCTGGGCATGCTCTGTTGAGGTTTGAGCCAGCTCGACGAGAAACGGGATACAGAGTTACTAGCCTGACCAACGTTTTATCACGCGACGCGTGACTTTCTCCATAGGACCACTGAGATGGTTTGCAAATTTGGTTGTGAAGACTTCGGAGTCAAGGAACCGTTGGTCGGAGTGTCGCAGAGGATGCGCGGTGGAAGGGTTGGGGAGAGCGTTATAAGCTGGAGAAGCATTCTGGTCGGTGGGGTTATGTGAAGGAGCCTTGAGTATGTTCTTTGGGAGTAGGGTCAACGGCGGGGAATTGAGAACCTCCGTCTATGTGTGCTCATTGAAATGACTGGAGCGATGAATGTGTACAGTACGTACCCAAGACACCTCCCCATCCAGGAACCTATGGAAAACGTGCTCGTTCGATAATATCGGATGTCGAGCGATTCTGTTCAAAAAGGTCTGGAGCATACGCTTTCTCTTCGCAATCATGGCCGTATCCTCTTTCGCTTTCGCTTGTTTCACCGCATAATCTCCCAAAGTCTGCTTTGAGGGTATTGGGGGGATGATGAGAGTCGGATAAAGCTTCATAAGGCTCGTCCGCAACGACTCGAATTCCGAATATCGGTGTCGCGCCTCTGTGTTCTGCGATTAGTGATTAGGAGGAAGTTCAATTGCGAGAACGGATGGTCTAACCCCAGTTTGTATAACATATGCTATGTAGGGAGTAGATGAATTCAACGAGGTCTTCAGCGCATCTGTAACCTACAAGAGGACCAGAAGATGGTAGGAAGGTATAGATGAGTCTGAGGAGCTACTCACCAGAATCTCAATGTCTTCTCCCGAATGCAAAACACGATCACGCGTGCAACAAAAGTCGGTCTTTGGTGAGATTTGTGGTTGTCGTTGAGAACCTGTGGACGGGAAGGGGCGACTCGGATGGGTGGGTGAAAGCTGCCGGGTTGGCGACAGTGGAGAGGAGGGCTCGGACAGGTCAACCTTGCACGTCGAGGATGTCTCGGACGCGATGTTCTCGGCGTCATGGTCAAAGGGATTCTCGTCGCTGAAAGTGTCCATTGGGTTGTGATTACTGCGGTTGTGTGCAAGTTATCGAAATCAATGGGGTGATGCTAGGAGAACCGGTGAGTTATCGCTGTAGAACATTTCCAGTATGCAGCCTACCTGAACACCGTCAAACGGAAGGATGAGTTGGACAACGTCGAAGGAGGGAGTAAGTATAGACCACCAAGTGCCCAATCATCACATCATATTTGGCTTTGTTCCATTTCTGCTGGTCTCCCGTAGACAGACATTATTAGTGTGACAATCGACATTTCTACAAGTATAGTTCTACCCAAAAACCCGGAAACCACCCTTCAAAGATGCGTCCACCTCTTCATCTAGTTGTCGCAATGTATCGTTATGAGGTAGTGCGTTTTCAAACCCTTTCCCGAGGATCGAAGCAAAGAGCTCGTCAATCTGCTCCTCGTGCCAACCACCAAGTACCGGCACTGGAACCATAAAGTTTTGCAGCTTTTCATGGACCTCATATCTATACCAAGACGATCAGAATAGGTTCTATTTCCCAGCATCAACTAGTCTCTCACCGCAATTTCCTTCCTTTGCTCGCCTTCGTGTCCACCTTCTTCTTGGCTTTTTTCTGCTTCTGTATAGAGATCCAATTTTCCGCCGAGCCATCTCCTCTCGAATCTATGACACTCCGCAGCAGTTGCTGGTAAAAGTCGGCGTCATCGAATATCTCCGGGCCTATTTGTTCATCTTGTTCTTGCGGGTTAACCCCAATTCGGTGCCCTTTCCCTCTTGGGACTTGCGTCCTCGCAAGAATCTTGTCATGATCGGCCAATGTGTCGTCTATGAGTCGCAAAATAGATTTCGTCTGTCGAGAGCCTTTCGCAGAAAAGGCATTTCGATTCGACGGAAGAAGCACGGAAGGTGCGACTGCTTGGATTTTGGTCGACCATTTTGCAAGTGTCTGGACAAGATGAGGGTGATACCTGCAATCTCGGAAATGTGTGAGTGACGCGATTAGCTTGAACGCTCACAAGCTACCTTTCTTCCAAGGTAAATATATCAGACGTTGCATTACCGAGCCATTCCGCGTAATCAGTTTCGTGGTCGGGCTGGATTTTTTGGCGCTTCTGGGGAGGTGGGGTCATGGACTCGTTCGACGTCAATAGATACTAACATTGCATTAGCAAGTAAGACGATAATGTTGACAGTGCCTACCCTACTTCCTGGAGTTCGAATATTTCATCCGAAAGTGCAGTAGCTTCGGAAAGTAATTTGGTCATAGATTCTTGGCATTCGGGTTTAGCACTATACTCGCGGAGTTCCAGGGGCTGGGGCTAGCGTTCGAGAAGAGATGCAGTAATATCGCAGAAGGACATGCCTTCGGAAGTCTATTGGTGGCATTTAGCAACTTTTGCGAGCGTATCCGAGCATCGAGTAGCGAGTCCCACAGGGCCTGCGAATTGTCCTTCCAGTTTTTGTCCAGATGCCAAAGAGATTCAAACTTACAATTTGGCGCGACACAGCTCTGCCCTTTTTGCGGTCCTCGTCTCGCTTCCTTCGCAGTGTTGATGTGAGGTCGTCTAATGGCTCCTGTATTGACGTTAAATGATCCTGATCCGTTTGCAAGACTTCCTGCTCTTCCTCTTCCTCCTCCTCTGCCTCCTCGCTTTCGGATGGGACATCTTTCTCTCCTTCGCCCAAGCCGCTGGTTTCGTGATTCATGACTCCAAAGTCACTCTCCTCATCTTGCTCCTCCATATCGCTCTCTATCACGGAATCACTACCCTCCTCCATTATCTCCTTCCTCGTGGTTTTGACTCCAGCGTATTTTGGGTCGGAAATACTCTCATATTGCTTCCGTAGTGTACCTGGGCTGGAAAAACTCGTGCATAAGAATATCTATATCTCTCTATGCATGAGAAAGAGACTCACCCAACCTCCAAATAGTGTTCTGTTGCAGCAGGGTCTGCAGTCAACGTTATGTCCGCCTCTGGGTCCCGAGAATATGTGTCTTCTAGATCGACATCTAAATCCAAGCGTTAGCTTTGAATGAGCAAGCAAAAACAACGATATGATGCACCAGCTGGAGCTGTTTCTTCAAGCAAAGCAATCTGCTGGGCTAAAGGAAGACCTGCCATGGGTAAGCTAAATAAACTCGTGAAAAAAGCTCTATCGCGCTCACGAGTCGTCGACATCGGAAGCTTGGATTGCAGCAGCCTTTCAACGATGAGAAAACCTCGTGTTTGTTTCTAAAGCTGGAAACAAATACTCTAATTACTGTGACGTCAGCGCCTTGATGCGCGCTTCCGCCGCTCGTGCTCTCCTTTCTCTCTCTACCTTCGCACGCATCTCAGGCGTCAACCCTGCAACTCCCTCAGCAGCCCCAGACGTACCTCCCAACCTCCGAGCCACCGACGGCCCCTCTATATTTTGCCTCGACGGCATCACTGTCGCCTGGACCACGTCCACGACAGAGTCATCCTTCTCCTTCTCTCGCTCCTTCGCCTCGCGCTCCTTCACCCGGTCCTTCAAGCCCTTACGCCTGACTTTCTTCTTTTCCTCCTGTTCATCCTCCATCTGTTTCGTCAACGCGCTCGGCACATGCGCAGCGCCGAACCAGTCCCACCAATTTGGATGGGCCGCAGCGCTCCGCCGGAAGACGTCGCGCACGGCCTTTGCCCGTGCCAGATCATATGCCACTCGCCTGGTCCCGTGTGGCAGCGAGACGCGTGCATCAGACGCGTCAGATCGATAGCCGTCCTCCAGGGGTTCGTCCGTTTCTCCAATTTGTGGATTCGCAACTGGAATTGTGGGATCGGCGCGAGCATCTTCGAGGAGCCAGTGCGTCAGATCTTCATGACCAGCCTGTGCGGCGACTTGGAGGAGCGTCGCTCGTCGTTCACCCGTCCATTCCGGGATCGCGGTGTCGATCGAGCCGATAGTTGACGCCTCTCGATCCCAAAAGGCCTTCAAAGGTTCTAGTCGGCCTTTATTGACCATTTCCAGCAGGCGAGTCCATTTTTCGCGCATGATTTCCTCCTCCTTTGAGAGTTGTACCGGCTGCGGTTTTTCTGGTTCTCTTGGGGCAGTGTGAACAATCTTGGATGCGGGCTTTGGGAGGGATGCTAGGTAAGCTTCGTCTTGTAGACGTAACTCATCTTCCGTCAGGTGCGTGATTTTGACTCTGGTGAGCTCCAACAGACACTGCGAGAGTTCGGATTGCGTCTGCCCAAAATACATGAGATAAGGTTACTCGGTTGTATGTTGAAAGGTGAGAACTGACAGGACGCCGTGTCGGGAAAGGGAAAGTTCGTAGGCGCTTATCACCTTTTGACATGATTGTATCGTCAAAGCTCAGGAAGATTTTACGGTTTGATGCGCTAGCTCGTATCCAGATTATCTCAGAGTCGCGTATATCGTCCGCCCATTCCTGCAGCAAATTATGGATGTCCTAGGCGGTGGGTGGTCGTGAGCTTCTGGAAAGCGAAGAAGACAAATATCATACATCGCGTAAAGCTTGCTCGCCGTATCGACGTAATTGGGCACCTGCGCTTTTCGCATTCCCCTTGGCATTATCGTTTGCTGATTGAGAGCCACCTTGCTTTCTACGCGCTAGAATACAGTCAGGTCAGCCGGGAGGTAGGCTGGTGCAAGCAATGACAAACTAGTATAGCGGTGAAATGTTTTGTGCCGAAGCACTTCGGTGTCTGGCTTTGGTCTCTTGGGCTTTTTCTTGGTCGCCCCTTGAGGTTGTTCATCTTCGTTGTCAGAAGGGCTTACTCGGACTACCGTGCCTGCAAAGTGTCCACCGGCCAACATGAACATGGACCATGTCCGTCCGTTCTGGATTTTTGTCTGCATCCCCTTCAGAGCAGACAAATGCGTGGAAGAATTCTTGGGGTCGGAGAAGAGAGCTCGATAAACCCCAATCTGGGTGGATGGGGGAGAATGAAACCAGTAAATGGCGGTCTGCGGTGGAGACCTTAGGGGAGCTTCAGGGGACGGAGACCTTCCATGGGGTCGTGATTTGTTGACCAGATTATTGACTGCGTCTGAGACGCCTGAATCGTCCTCATCGGAAGAGGATTCAGAACCTGACAACGAGTCATCTAAGGCTAGAAGCAGGTCAGACGAGATGGATGGAAAGAGTAATGGGAGTTGCACCTTCAATCAAGTGAGAGAAGGCAGATTCGTTGACGGCAGCGCCGCCCTTGAGACGGGTCTTGACGTTGTACCGATGCCAGTCGGATCTGAAATGGACACGCTGTTCCTGGAGGTCCGAGAAGGTTGCTCCGAGACAAATGTTGCACGATCGTGGCGCAGTTGAAGATGAAGGAGGGACGACAGGGTCGGGTGTTGAAAGTCTCGGCGGCTCGGTTGGCAAGTTGACAAGACTGCGCGGGGTCAAAGTATCGAGGAGTTGTTGGGGGAGGGAGTAAACGTGATATAGAGCCATTGCGTTCGGGGTGTCTGTTGTGCTGCAGCACTGCAAAGCGCGGTAATCGTATAAGTACCCCTGAGTAGATCAGAGGAGTCAGCGTCTGTCACAGACAACCTCGCTGCCGATTCGATCGTTCATCCATGTCACCCCCGGATTTCTCTGATCGTCCAAACAAAAAGCTCGTACTATTCGATGTCGATGGCACTCTCACACCAGCTCGCCAGGTTCCTAGTCTCGATTCTACCTCTCCACATCTGGTCAATGTCCTCTTTCTCAATAGGATGTCTCGTCAGAGATGATCAAGGCTCTCCGTGCCCTCAGAAAGAAGGTCGTCATTGGCTTCGTCGGCGGGTCCGATCTTGCCAAGATCACCGAGCAACTATCATTCGAGGGCAGTAATGGTCTGTTCTCACCTCATCGATCTCTCAACATCCCACTCCAATCATCACAAAGTTATCGACGACTTTGACTACGCCTTCGCCGAGAACGGATTGACCGCCTTCAAACTCGGCAGACAGCTCGAATCTCAGTCGTTTATCAAATTCATCGGAGAAGATCGTTACAAGCCCCTTGTCAACTTCATCCTCCATTACATCGCCGACCTCGATATCCCAATAAAACGGTAATATCCCACCTGTGCACGAGGCGTTTGTCTCTGAAATACACTGGTCTTCTAGTGGGACTTTTGTGGAATTTAGAAATGGAATGATCAATGTTAGCCCGATCGGAAGAAATGCAACGTATGCGAGACTACTTCAGCAGTGTTCAACATTCGCTCACGTCTTGGCCTAGCATCGAAGAACGCCATGCGTTCGAAGCCTATGATAAGGTCAGATTTTTCTTTCTCCCTGTATGGCACTCTTATCCCAACGTTCCATTCAGATACACGGCCTCCGAGCAACTTTTGTGAAAGCTCTTAGAGAAAAATTCCCCGACTACCTCCTCACATACTCCATCGGTGGACAAATTTCTTTTGATGTGTTTCCCCATGGCTGGGATAAAACGTATGCCTTGAGGCACGTCGAAGACGAATGTTTTACCGAAATTCATTTCTTTGGAGACAAGACGTACAAGGTAAACCTCCCTACTTTCGGACTGAACGGCTGACGTACCAACATGTCTCAATTCCTTTCAATCGTGTAGGGAGGAAATGATTTTGAGATTTTTTCTGATCCACGAACGATCGGCCATTCTGTTACCAGTCCTCTCGATACCCTTCGTATCCTTGCAGAACTGTTCCCGTAAGGCAGGACCAAGTCTAGACGCAGGGAGATATTCATTGTATTACTTAGTTTTGAACGGAAAGGAATTCACACTCATGCGATATTGTTGACCAAACAAAGCCACATAACGCGTCAGAATCTCCTGCCAGAGATATTCCACGACTCGCCACTTCGATAAGTGTTGCACTCATATCCTGGCCGACGCGTCTTCATCCCGCATTCATTGAACTCGCTCTGCAAGTGCCACCGCCCGCTCCAATGGCTGTTCCGCCTACAATATCAAAGGAAAATGGATCATCGTCTCGTGCTAGGTACGTACCAAACCACTTGAAACACGCGTGTAATTGGACGTTGGATGCACTCCAGGACCAAATCCGATGCCGCGTCTGAACCTGCGACGAAACGAAGGAAATTGGCCCCGGGACCATCCTTCAACTCGCAGCCAACCCAGTCCTCGTTTACAGAGGTGCTTGCGAGATTGAAGGAGGAAGCAAATGAAAGTCATGGTGTGTCGAGTTGGAACTGCGCTACAGTTATCCTTCCTACCATCTTATCTTTGTGCAGCTGCGGAAGGTGGTGCCGATTCCTGGTCCCGGCCATTTCTGCCACCCATAAACCCCAAGCGGGATGATATCAGTGCGTCCTCGACCTCTTTCCTTTTTAACCTTGGGAGAAGAGTTAACGTCTATCAGTATTCCAACAAATCGATGTCGAAGACTCTGAACAAGGCGGAGGAACCTGGTTGAGAATGTATGGTGTTACTGAGGTACGACACCCAAGGACACCTCGTGAGGTTGACTGAATCTACCGACATAGGCAGGCCACAGCGTCTTGGTCCATGTTACAGATTTTCTGCCTTACTTTTACATCGCCGTGCCTCGTGGATTCAGTGATGACGACATTGGACCCTTCAGAAACGATCTCAATGTGCGTTGTGATGCAACTTCATGGTGCCATAGTTGACCCCGCTACGTAGAATAAAATGGGCTTCACCGCCGTGAAACAGATTGAGAAGGTCTCGAAGCGGAGTCTCCGGGGTTATATGGGTGACAACGACTATCCGTTTTTGAAACTCACACTTCTGGAGCCACGGAATCTGCCTAAAGTTCGAGATAAGCGCCTTTCTTTTTCTTCCGCCGTCTTTATCTAATATCTTAGCTTATTCACGCATCTTCGAGCGCGGGGAGTGTACCTACCAAGGACTTTTCACCGACGTCGTTCCAACTTTCGAAAGCAACATCGCCTATACACTTCGATTTATGATCGATACCAAGGTAGTGTTTTAATTGTCCCTTGTATTGAAACATGACGTCGAAATTTTCAAGGTTGTTGGAATGAACTGGATTGAAATTCCAGCCGGAAAATACAGTTTGACACCCAACGAAAAGAAACGCTCTCATTGTCAGATCGAGCTTAATGTCAGGTATGCGAAATTCATCACTTGGTCCCTTGATCTTAGATAACCTCTTAGATATGATAATTTCATATCACATCCCCCGGATGGGACCTGGTCTAAAATCGCGCCATTGAGAATTTTAAGTTTCGATATTGAATGTGCTGGGAGAAAGGGCATCTTTCCTGAAGCCCAGATTGATCCTATCATCCAGATTGCCAGCATGGTAACCCGCCAAGGTTGCATTTTCTCTCACACGGGAACTAGAAAGATTGACACTTCTTCTCCGCAGGCGAAAAAAAGCCTTTCATACGGAATGTTATGACGTTGAATACTTGTGCCCACATCGTTGGTTCGCAGGTTATCTCATTCAAGGATGAGGTTAAGATGCTGCACGCTTGGCGAGATTTCATTGAAGAAGTGGATCCAGATGTTGTCATTGGGTACAACACGGCGAACTTTGATTTTCCTTACCTTATGGATCGAGCAAAAGCCGTGAAAGCTAACAAATTTCCCTATCTTGGGCGACTTAAAGGTGTGCCGGTAATCTTGTTCTAATATGTTGCACTCATCATCCACGAAGGCGTGAAGACGGAAGTCAAGAATACGCATTTCTCGTCAAAGGCATATGGCCAACGTGAATCTAAGGAGACAACTCTCGATGGACGGCTGCAACTCGATGTGCTCCAATTCATGCAACGTGAACATAAATTGCGTAGCTACACCCTCAACTCCGTCTGCGCACAGTTCCTTGGGGAACAAAAAGAGGATGTCCACCATTCCGTCATTACTGAGCTCCAAAATGGTACCCCGGAATCTCGCCGACGATTAGCCGTTTACTGTCTGAAGGTTGAAACAAACATCTATCGTTTGACTCTCTCTGCTCATAAACATTCCAGGATGCGTACCTGCCACAACGGTTGATGGACAAACTGATGTGTTTCGTCAATTACATCGAGATGGCTCGTGTAACCGGTGTTCCTTTCAATTACTTACTCTCCCGTGGCCAATCCATCAAAGTGCTATCTCAGCTCTTCCGTAGGGCGGGTGAAGAAGGCTACCTGGTTCCTGCACTGAAAGGAGAAGGCGAGTCAAAGTCTGTCGCACTATTATGGGAGGATTTTTAATCTCTTCCTTCAGGTTCAGAAGATCAGTATGAAGGTGCCACTGTCATCGAACCTCGAAAAGGTTATTATGATGTGCCGATCGCTACGCTGGATTTCAGTTCTCTGTATCCTTCCATCATGATGGCTCATAACCTATGTTACACCACTCTTCTCGACGTGGAAACCATCAACCGGCTCGGTCTTGTGAAGGGTGTGGACTATACGCAAACACCTAACAATGGTGGGTTCTTTCTCTTGTTTTACTTCAGATGCAGAGTTCTGTCGCTCACTTCATGTTAGATTTCTTTGTGAAAAGCGATCGACGCAAAGGTCTTTTGCCGACGGTCCTCGAGGATTTGATATCCGCTCGCAAACGCGCGAAAGCTGATTTAAAGAAAGAAACTGACCCCTTCAAGCGCGCTGTTTTGGACGGTCGACAGCTCGCTCTCAAGGTACATCTGCTTTACGGAACTGTGTGCCATGTCGTACTAACTGGTAGACGGACTAAAGATCAGCGCCAACTCTGTCTACGGCTTTACTGGCGCGACAATCGGTAAACTGCCATGCCTGGCTATTTCGTCCAGTGTCACTTCCTATGGTCGACAGATGATCGAAAAAACCAAACAGGTGTGTTTATCATACATCTTGGGGGCATACATTCTGAAGTTCTATTGGTGACTTGTAGGAGGTGGAAGCTGAATATTGTATTGCTAATGGCCATACGCATAATGCTGAAATCATCTATGGTGACACCGATTCTGTCATGGTCAAGTTTGGTCCTACAGAACTTCCGAGAGTCATGGAATTAGGTACGTCTAAACTTTCCCTGCTTCCTCTTCAGCCACTGAGCCTTGTACATTTAGGTAGAGAGGCCGCAGATTTTGTCACGACCAAATTCGTAAAGCCCATTAAGCTCGAGTTCGAGAAGGTCTATTTCCCGTATTTGCTTATCAGCAAAAAGCGATATGCTGGTCTTTACTGGACGAGGCCAGAGAAATACGATAAGATGGACGCGAAAGGTATTGAGGTACGATATTCATACCTCGTCCTATATTTTCGCTCACTATATTGAAGACTGTGCGGCGGGATAACTGTCGCCTGGTTTCGACAGTTATCGAGACATGTTTGCATAAAATGTTGATCGACAGAGATGTCAAGGGTGCTGAAGAGTGGGTTTCAATTGGCAGTGGAAGGATGCTGATTTTCATCTTCACTCAGGTATACAAAACAGACTATCTCTGATCTCCTCCAAAACAAGGTGGACATGTCGCAACTCGTCATCACGAAAGCCTTGGCGAAGAGCGGTAGGGCTTCCAATGGCCTTCGACAGGTTTCCTTGCTGACGTTAATCAAGATTATGCGGCTAAGCAGGCGCATGTCGAGCTGGCCGAGCGGATGAGACAACGCGACGCCGGTGAGTTCCAATGCAAACATCCTTTTCAATTGTGCTTGAGCAATCTTACATCCAGGTTCTGCGCCGGCACTGGGTGACCGCGTGGCGTATGTCATTGTAAAAGGAATCAAAGGTCATTTCATAATTTCTAATGTCCCTAGCAAGTATTGAACTACATGGATTCTTAGGTGCTGCGGCCTACGAAAAGTCGGAAGATCCTCTCTATGTGCTTGAAAACAACTTGCCCATTGACACGAAGTACTACTTGGAAAACCAGCTTTCGAAACCACTCATGAGAATATTTGAGCCCATCCTTGGAGAGAAGGCATCTTCCTTGTGTAAGGCACATATTTTTGCCCCTTCCATATATTCCATGACAATCGTATGACAGTGTCTGGTGATCATACAAGAACCATTCAAATTGCAACTCCCACTGTTGGAGGTCTTATGAAATTCGCTGTCAAGACCGTGACTTGCCTTGGATGTAAAACACCACTGCGTTCGAACAACAGCGTGAAGGGTGAGCCATCCCTACCGTTCCATATTGGTAATGAGATCTGAAATTCCTTTGTAAGATGGCGCCGTTTGCAACAACTGTCGGCCTCGAATTGGCGAACTGTACCAGAAACAGGTCACAAGCACCTCAGATTTACAAGTGCGCTTTTCGCGACTTTGGACACAATGTCAAAGATGTCAAGGCTCCCTTCATCAGGTCTCTTTTCGTTTTCTATTCGAGATGGAATTGGCACTAAGGAATATTCTGTTAGGATGTCTTGTGTACAAGCAAGGATTGTCCGATTTTCTACATGCGGAAAAAGGCGCAAAAGGATGTGGAAGACGCTGCCACTGTCCTTGAGCGATTTGATTCTGATTTGTGGTAACTTTTACATTTTGGATCGTTTGTATATCATTCAGTACTCGTATCCTTACTTACATGCACTACGTAATTATCGTATCCAGATCGTTCTCCTGTTCAGGAGTTACTTATCAGTGTCAGATAAAATCCTTCGTTACCATGCGATATGGTGGTTTGAAAACATTGTGCGGGAACAGATGCCGTGGCCGGCATGCCGATCATAGGAGCCTGAACTTAGTTCGGTTGAACTGTACAGCACCGGATCTGAAATCTTCCACTGAAGGCCGCATCAATTACCATCGCCATCCTCAAGCACTTCGTGACACTAATTCAATGGCCCCCACAAAAAAATCCAAAGCGGCCAAGTCCTCGGAGTCCATCTCTGCCAGACTCGCTCTCGTTGTGAAGTCCGGAAAATACACCCTCGGGTACAAATCAGCGCTGAAGCAGATGCGTAGTGGAAAAGGTAAGCGTCCACTTGATGTCTCCCGGGGACTGGAGCGTGAGGCTGAGAAGGTCCCTTGAGCTGACGTGTTTCTCCCCTTGTGTATCTAGCCAAGCTCGTGTTGATTGCTGGCAACTGCCCTCCTCTCCGTAAATCCGAGTTGGAGTACTATGCCATGTTGTCTAAAACCTCTGTGCATCACTTTGCTGGGACGAACGTCGCCCTTGGAACTGCTGCCGGTAAACTTTTCCGCGTAGGGTGAGTTTTGGAATAGTTGATCGCCTCTCCTCTCTCTAACATACTTGCCAGTGTCATGACAGTCAGCGACCAAGGGGACTCTGACCTCCTCAACTTTGCGGAAGGCAATGCTTCATGAGGAGATATGTAGATTTCTGTATTTCGCTGAACATTATGTTGCAAATGAATTCCATTATCTATGCAACCACGAGTCTAGCATAATATCTGCTTCCCGAGTAAGAAGTGGAGATGGTAATCTTCGTGTCAGAGCATAATGTACTATTTATGCTAGTCACAGTAAAGCAGCCGTCACTTCTATTATCGAATGTGGTCCCCGCGCGGCGTAATCTGCTTTTGATACAAAGTTCTTCATGTTGAAGTCGTGGAAGATGAGCTAAAAAATGGTTCAGATGGGCAATGAAAGAAGGAAAATGATAGCGTACTTTTGCAGTGATGCTTGATCCAAGGAAGCAGGCGAGCCCGTTTCCTGTATCCCGATACTCATGATAGTATTCCGGTACGGCCAAAATACGAGCATAGCGGGGCTGGAGTTCCGACTGTAGATCAGGATTCACCATAAATGGTGCAACGCGCGATTGTAAAGCCACACCAATGCCTAACAGAACTTCCCCGTTAATTCTTCTTAAGAAGGGCTCAAGATCACCTGCCTTTCACGTCCCTTGTAATATCCCCGGTCACGAATACACCGGCCCAGATGGATGGTCGCTGATCCACTACAACATGATTTACTGAGATGCCCAATGCTTCCTGTAAAGACAATGGCGGTTGAGCGTCCGAAATTTGATCACTTTGACCCGGAATGCCTTTCAGTAATGTGGGATCGAATAATGGTTCGCAAAAGCGATGCCTCTCCTTTCCTAGTGTGAGCGTGTGGTCGCGAAATTGAACTGTGATGAGATCTAATGCCTCTATCTCCCGGGCGCGAGCTTGCTCGGCCGCCGAAGCTTTCGCAGTAGCCTTCCTCTTCATTCCGCTCTCTATGACCGCCTTTTCCTTCCCAGCAACAAGGACGGCGGCAATATCTGTCACACCTTCATCCTCCAACATCGCTGTCTCGCCGTCCGAGGGAACCTTCACCTGACCTTCGCTCCGAATCTGCTGCACTAGTTCGAGTAAAATGTAGTGAAGCCTTTCTGGCTCGAGCGGATTCTCAGGGGGTGACAGCGCTGATACCACAGAGTTATTCGAGCGGAGCAAATGTGCGAGGTAGTGTTGGCAGTGACTGGAACCAAGGGGGGTTGTCATCCTAGCATGACGAAGAACCAATCCGTCAGAAATGGGGGTTATATCGGTTTTTTCCTCGTCGATATCGATTACAACGCCGCTAAGAGTATTTGCAGCATAGAGCTGCGAGACGGGGCGTTCAACGATACTAAACCCAGCGACGTTGAACCGCTCGAAAAAGATTTGACATGCTCGTTCGTAACTATCCCTGGGAAGGCCAGAGAATATTGAGAGCAACACGGGTGATTCGTTTTGAACGCGTCTCCGCTGCAATTTAGTGAAGAGGATATATTTCCTTTGGAGGTGAGGTAAGAAAATGGCAAGGCAAGGGCAAAGAAACTGCGTGCCATATAGCTTCTGCCTGCGTCCAGTCGTACACATCCCCGCCTGCAAATGGCCAAGAAATCGTGATCTCTTGATGCTCGGCCAATGCCTCATCAAGCGCTTCGCCGACCAAATAATCATTTACACTCGCATTAGGTTCATGGTGCTGGGGGAAAGCGAACGGGCGGCTCAGTGAAGCCTTTTCTCGTCTATGGTTTTCGCTCGGTGCGATTGGGAGTTGTGATTGATTGAGATGCTCTCCGGACGCGCCCTTTCTTAGGCCTACGCGAGCGGGAAATTCCTGGGTGTATTCGTAGGTTATGGGTCGCATGTTTCGATGAGAACGTACTACAGCGGGTGTTTTCAAGAGATCGTGCAGACCCAGACCCGCACGTATCTTGGTTCTCCCATTCTCGATGATGATGACCGTCGAGTCGCGAAACGACATTTGGGACGTGACAGAGTTATGGTTTGTTTGGCCCTATAAAGTATGTACCGCAATCATTATCATACGACATTCCATGTACTCTCCCCTCGACATTCCAACATCCCCCAACCAGCCTTTCACCGATTATAACAGGTGGAGGCTCCTGGTCAACGATGGCGGCCGACATACGTGGTACTACCTCAGAACGGACGAACAGTGTACCGAATGGCCGCAGAATACAGTGGACAAATTCTGGGCAGGGATGCAGACTGTATGAAATGCCCAGTATCGTTAATCTTTGTTAGTCCTAATTCCAGGAAATTTTCCAGGGCTTACCTGAGCTTCCCGCCGCCAAAGACGCTATGGAGGCCGCTCGGAATGGATACACTTTCTATAAGAACCTACAGTCTCATGACGGGCATTGGCCTGGAGAATATGGAGGCCCAATGTTTCTCCTTCCGGGGCTAGTTATAGGCTCTTATGTATCCGGGATGACTTTCAAGGTGGAAGAAAGACTCGAGATGATTCGCTACCTCATGAATCACGCTCATCCAGATGACGGTGGCTGGGGAATGTGAGTCTCTCCTCTTCGTAGTGGTCTCTTGAGCATTCTTTGCGAAACATTTTGAACGTCGCGTATTTGACCGCGTTTGACGCGTGTAATGCAATCATTTGATCTTTCATATGTTCTGACTTCTTCTGCCCCTCCAGTCACATCGAGGGTCATTCTACCGTCTTTGGGACGGGCCTCAATTATACGGCGCTGCGAATCCTAGGTGTAGACGCCGAACACCCCGTATGCGTTAAAGCGCGTGCAACCTTGCACAAACTCGGTTAGCTTTATAATCCTTGTATGTTGCTCATGCTGAATCCGAGTCGATAGGTGGTGCCACTGCGATCCCCGCTTGGGGAAAATTCTGGTTGTCGATTCTGAACGTTTACGACTGGGATGGAAACAACCCTGTTCCTCCTGAGCTCTGGTAAATATCATGGCACTTTCCTCATGCACGTGAACTCACCGATCTGTAACTCTACTCGGCCAGGCTTTTGCCAGACTGGGTTCCCTTCCATCCACATCGTTGGTGGATACATACTCGCACCGTCTACGTCCCAATGAGTTACTTGTATGGTGTAAGATACAAGGCTGAGGAAAATGACCTTATCCTCTCTTTGCGCAATGTATGTTAGCTCTGGTCCGGATTCTGGGTATTCATTCTGATTTGTGTATGCAGGAATTATACCCTCAGGATTTCTACTCAATTGATTGGCCGGCTCAACGCAATAATGTATCCAAGGCAGACCTATACTCCCCCCACACTGGACTCTTCGACGCCCTCAATGTTATTTTGAGCAGCTATGAACATTGTATCATCCCTCCCCTTCGTCGAGCAGGCGTCGAGAAAGCCTATAAGCTGGTCGTTTTGGAGGACGAGAATACCGAGTACCAGACGCTCGGTCCGGTTTCTAAGATGTTTAATCTCATTGTACGCGCACACCGAGATGGGCCCCAAAGTGACGCGTATAGACAACATGAAATCAAGCGGCACGATTTCATGTGGCTCGGGGCTGAGGGTATGATGATGTGCGGAACGAACGGAAGCCAGCTGTGGGATGTCGGGTTCATTACCCAGGCCTTGGTTGAAACTGGTTTGGCTTACTTGGAAGAAAATAAGGAGAGTCTGTTGAACGCTCTCGAGTGGCTGGATGAGGCTCAGATGCGCAATGATCCTAAACATCACCATACTTCATACCGACATACATCAAAGGGAGCTTGGGGTTTTAGGTTTGTCAGTTGAACTGTCGCGTCTTTGCTCTTACTGATGGACGTATTAGTACGAAGGAACAAAGTTACACAGTCAGCGACTGTACAGGCGAAGGTCTAAAGGCGGTGATGTACTTACAGCATCACCTCGAGTGAGTTTTAAGCTCGCACTCATTTTCCTTCTAATTAACTCGCCAAAGCTTTACACCAAAACGAGTGTCGGAACGTCGCATGTGCGATGCTGTGGACGTTATGCTTACAATGCAAAATCCCAATGGTGGTTTCGCGAGCTACGAACCGATCCGTGGCCCACAGTGGCTGGAGTGGTTGAACCCTGCAGAAGTCTTTGGTCGGTCTGACCCTGTTCTGCATCTATTTCCCAATTTAACTTGCTTATTTCAAGGCAACATCATGATCGAGTATTGTTACCCCGAATGCACCACGTCCGTGATCACGTCCTTAGCAATTTTCCGCAAGCTTTATCCCAACTACCGGACTAAAGATATTGAGTCCGTTTATCCTTCGAAAGGCTATCGGTTGTCGGCTAATCCTTTCCTAACTCCCAGCCGGACTATTAAACATGCTATTGATTATCTTCATGCAGCGCAACAGCCCGAAGGCGGCTGGGTAGGATCCTGGGGCATCTGTTTTACGTATGCGACGCAATTCGCACTTGAAAGTCTCGCTTTAGTTGGAGAAACATATGAGACAAGCACGGCATCTCGAAGAGCATGTGAGTTCCTGATCAAGAAACAGCGAGATGATGGTGGGTGGGGTGAAAGCTACAAGGTGAACCTGAGGTTCTGTCTTCGTGTCCTTGCTTACTTTCTATACAGTCTTGCGAGCAACAAGCCTGGGTTGAGCATGCAGACAGTCAAGTTGTACAGACTTGCTGGGCTGTGATGTCCCTCATGTATGCCAAATACCCTCATCGAGGGCCTATCGAGCGTGGAGTTAAACTGGTTATGTCCAGACAGCTGCGGGTGAGTTGAATTATAAAACTATGGCTGTTCTAAGTTGTTCACTTTGCTGCAAGGATGGTTCATGGCCGCAAGAAGCCATCGAGGGTGTATTCAATAAAACATGTGCGATTGCCTACCCAAACTTCAAATTCTCCTTTCCTATTTGGATGTTGGGAAAGGCACATCTTTACCTTGCACAGCTGAAGGATTGAGGGTTTTGACTTGCTAGAGATGACTGTGGAAATGTGCAGAGCGGGGAGCTGTGTGGACATCTTCCGCTGAAGTACGTTGACTAGATTGTACTGGTTTTCGACGCAAGAGGGAAATTGTCATGAAAGACGTGACTCGTCATCCACAATTGAAATATACGAAGTACAGGTATCACAATGACGAAGCTACTGCACCTCTTTCCCTATGATATAGTTGATGATAAAAGTGTGGCTTTTATTCAACTTTATGCAAATGAGCCAGGTTTGTTTTATTCGATGGTATACTTAAAGATAAATATAAGGTCGATGAGAGGTTCTCTTCCTCTACAAGACGTCAGATAGAACGTCATACAATGTACATGCGCACAGAATAGTCCATGTCTCGTGAATAGGCACCATAAAAATGCAAGGATCAAATACAAATTTTAAGATAGGAACACCGCGCACATCATACAAGTCTGGCACTGGATCAAGATGGAAGGAACGACGAATCATGCCGATTGGGTAGCATTAGGATCGCGGTATATCTGACGGTAGGGTCAATTCCGACCCTTTATGCGTAGAACAGAGGACTTACTTTGAGGTCCCAAAGATTTGCGATTTTCTTGGGTTCAATGGCAGCCACATCATCCTCTTCGGCTGTATCGATCATGCCCCCCGAAGTCCCATCAAGTGATGACTCTATCTTGAGTCCCTGCTCATTTGCGAGGTGCAATAAGCAGATAAAGCAGAAGCTGGTGCTTATTTCTTCCATTTTGTCCTTCGGATAGGATTTCTGAAGACCAGATATTACTTGACTGAAAACGCGAGCCTCTGAAGGGTCCGTTGGAGGTTGAGTGGTTTCGTCCACATCCTATTATTAGCAGTGTCAATTATTCTTTTCTTATCAGACAAAAAGGAAGTTCCAGCTTACCATACTTTCGTCCTCATCCTCGTTCTTGACAGGTGGAACGACGATGTCTAGCCCTCGCCAAATATTATCTTTCAACTTCCGAACATCCACTCTCTTCGCCCGCTTAGCATAATTTACGAATTCAGGACGAACGCGGCGAGTCTGTCCCTGTGTCGCGGCCAATAAGTCCTGTTCACTAGCATCTACATCCACTGGACCGACGCCATCGCCATCGTAATCATCGAAACCAGGTCCGTCATCATAATCGTCATGGAAGAACTGGGTGTTGAACGGAATAGCCCCTCCTGCTTCATTGGACGAGATCTCAGTATACATACTCATGCGAATTCTTGAGAGGTTAGACCTACTCTCATCTTCTACATCAGCCGAACGACCGGCAGCCTGGTCTGCTGCAGCTTGAGCCCAAAAGTTCTCATCAACTTCTCCATCACCGTTTGGGTTCATCTTGACTTTCTGACCTCGCATCTTCAGCTAGAACGACGAGACAAGACATTAGATCCAACAAAAATCAGCTTCGAGAAAAACCCACGTAGAATTTGGGTTTCAAGAATAAGGTGACCAGTTGCTTGCTTGCGAAGTGCATGTCGTCAGGCAGTCTATGGTCATCCTTCTTTTCTTTTTCTTTTATCTTCTTGCGGCCCTTCTTAACTGCACCAGTGCCAGGAAGATTGATACCGGCGCCCCTCGTAACGGGCGCAAACAGTTCCTTTGCTATGTCCTTGAGGTCTTTATCTGGGTCGACAGGGCTCAAAAAATCTATTTTGAAAGCTTCTTTCCTCTCTTTACGAGCCTTTGGTTGCTTTGGTGCATTTGCATCACCATCCGCTAGGATCAAACGTTCAGACAACCCGCAACATGCGCAGAATTAGGTCTCACATCTTCGGACGACTTTCCTCAACTTCCAGTGCTCGGGGCCCGCCCAATTCTTGAGGAAGTTTTGATCAAAATAGTCCATCATGCCCTCATCTCCACCAGCGTCTGTCATTGCCATAACAAGATCTCGTTCAGTCGGCGCACGTCGTGGATCGAAAGGTACAAAGCTCCCAAGATGCGCTTCCCCTTCCCTTTGGGATCCTACTGAGCCATTAGTGCGGCTATCACCAGGGGAATCATCGCCACCAAAGGCTTCCCCGCCGTAGTCTTCGTTAACTGCATCTGCGCCAACAAAGAAATCTTCGGCTGCCGGAGCGTCGTTGTCAATATCCATGCCCTCGAAGCCTCCACCGCCAGCATCGTCATTATGATCACTATCTAGATCGTGCTCTGCGGTGTTATCCTGGAAGAATGTGGTATCATCAGGGGTAAACACGTCTTTGGAAAACGAGAATCCTGCAAGAGCATGCGATATTGCTTTGTCTTCTAGACAAGAAAGGTCAGAGAGGAACTCCTCTGTTGGTTGGAGGTTAACGACACTCTGAAGTGGCAAAAGTATGACCTTACTGCGTAAAAAGGTTAGATCTATCTCATCTTCTGGTTCCTCAACAATTTCCTCTTCCTCCACTTTCGCCGTCGAGTCACTCGCGTCGAAAACAACTCTCATCCCACCGTCACTCCCCACACCTAGACTTAGGTGATTCATCAACAACCCCTGAGCGCCTCCTTCGTCAAAATCGGCACATGTTTTCTTGAAGAGGGGATCCACGCTGAACTCGAGGTCTAGCTTTTTACTCTGTAGTTGTGAAGCATCTTTGGCCAGGGTGGCTGCAGGTCTATGCGTTTGCGTCTTCTTCTTCCTTGAATCCCCTTCCCCCTCCCCCCCTTCCTCATCATCTCCATCTCTATCGTTACCTTCTGAGGCAAGATTACTCAAGAGTTTGCCGGTCTCTGTACCCACACTATCCACTCGACTCGTCCAGATTTTAACACACCCGTCCAGGGTACACGATGCTCGCTGGAAGTTGATGGAATTGTCGTCATTATTGCGCAGTAATGACATATCGTGGAAGTAGTCGATAAGAGCAAAGTTCCACGAATTGGCTGCATTGATTTTCTGAAGATCTCTCGTCATGCTTATCTCAAACGATGGAAGGAATGATGCGTACATTGTCTGTAGCCATCTTCATCCACTCCTCAAAGTTGGAGCTCATCACGTCTTTTGACACGTTTATTACTGGCGGCGGAGCGATCGATTTGAGCTGCTGCTTTTGTTTGGCGGCCCTTGACGTCTCGCCCGCGTCTGCGTCCAAGTTGCCCTCCGATGATGGTCCTGCCATTGCATTGTCTATAACGGTGATCTTAGTGCTCTTTCTCCGCCTCCGCTTTTCTGCAGCATCGTCGTTGATGTTAACCGAACGCAAAGGTACGCGACCAGATTCTGAGGCGAAACTCCCTTCACCGTCGTGGTCATAAGCCTCGCTGAGCCGTTTCCTGAGGGCTGATTTTCGTAGTCTCGGTGTTTCATGTTCGATTTCCTGGTCTGTGTCTTCTGCGTACGGTTCAGAATCCTCGGAATTGATACGTCGGCGCGAGTTTGCCATAGTCGTCAACAAAGACTGTCGGGCACGTGAAACTACAACCGCGTCGCGTAACGGTGTGACTTTCGTGACAACTCAGACATTCATTGAGAAATTGCAGACATTCAGGAAAAAATTCATTCGCGTCTCAGCAGGAACGGTACCAGTTTTTACTGGTCAAAATAATACAGTATATATTTTAGGGTATGTTTCTCTATAGCTACATTAAATCGGTAAGAAAAAAGACGAAAATAGAGACACATGAAGACCTAGCATCCGCTGAATGCTGTGAGATGTACGTTGAGGGGAAGGGTATACTGCCGCTGCCAGAGAGGAAAGGTAAGGTTGAAGCCGAAGCCTTGATGACAGCGTCAAGAGGTAAACGGACGTCGCAGCCTTAGATGAGGTTGCCAGCTGCCCATCGACACATGATGCATACTGACAAGAATTAGATCATCGAACTTGATCTGATTCTGCCCAGTTCCAACTCTCCACTGCGGGTTTGCATCATCATCTAGCGTATGTGCTGACCTCGCCTGTAACCGTCGGAGTTAATATAAAATTTTCGCACTATCCAATTGATAATTGCATACCTCAAGAAAACGCTCAACACATTTTGCCACATTTTTTGCAAGTTTGGCTCGAGTAATAGGGCCGGGAGGGCTGCGAAAGTCTTTTGTCGGTATTTGGCGACTCCAAGGCTGGTAACCGGGCCACTATCAACCCCCCATGAGACCTTAGATCATTGATCAGAGAAGTGAATGTACCTGAATTCGCACAGATATACTGGGTCCTCGTCCTTCAAAAACAGGATCGTCGCGGGATCTCATACGGCGGGCACGACAGTGAAGGGCATCACTGAGCGGAATTCCACATTCTTCAGGATTTTGCATCCAGAAATAAATGGGATCTTGCAGTTCTATTTCTTCCACATACCGCCGCCGGTCGCTGTTGGTGTGAGGGACGTATATCTTCTGCGGAATAAATGGCCCAGTCATTGACGCCATGGGCAGGTGGATTGCCTCTCTAAAAAGCCTGACTTGCTCCCGATAACCATCCATGACGGGCTACATGTTCATGAGGTCAAAACAAGGTTCTCTTTTGATGTAAAAAGGCATACTGGTTGATCTTGGAGCCCACCATAACTATAGGTGGGTGTCGTGGGCGATGGTGTGAGGTGGGGAGGACCGAGGTATGAGGGCGACCGCTGTTCCGATCCTTGTCTACTCAGCGATGCTTCCGGTGCATTGGAGCGCAGTACAAGTGCATGTTGCGAGCTCATGATAGCATTGCTTCGGGACGGTGAGTAATTCTCGAGATGATTGATGTTTGGTGTGGAAGGGGAATCATTCCAGGGCAAGGGGGCCAGGTGGGAGATGTCCACCGGAGGGGAAAACTGTTGGGCCGGCAACATCATTTGGCTGTGAAGCTCTGGAGCAGGAAAGTTTTGTTGCCAAGACCCATCCACGTTAACAGGGGGCATCCCCGTGAATTCGTAAGGGTCAGCTACATTGGTGGTGATGTCGTTCGGTTGAATCCTATACATGCCGTGTTGGTGATGTTGGCCATCGACATGATTGAACCCGCGATCATCAGGATGACGGTAGTAGTTCGTAGAACGAGGGGCGCCAGACGGGAACATATACACAGAAGAGAAATCGAGACGCTCTGGGAGATGAAGTGAAGGACGGGGTGACAGACTATGACCAATGGGCGAAGTTTGAGAAAAAACCAAGTCCGCTCTGAGTTCTACGGTGAACTCACTAAGTTGGTGACACCAGCATACGGGCAGGGGCGGTGACAGACATGACGGGAGAGGAAATAATGGCAAGTTATATACTCGCTAGAGCCCCTTACCTTGTGGGGAGTCATACTGATCTCTCGGAAAGGCTATGGATGGAGCTGTGATGAAGATGCTGTGAATTAACTCGTTTCTGCTTCCTGGAGAGAAAGACACCCTAATAGACATCAATTCTGCAGAGGATCTTATGTCACGATCCGCCGAGTCGGACGCTGCCAATTCTGGCCAATACGCTCGGCCACCATCGCGATGCAGCATTGACGCCAGAGTGAGGCTGGGTTGACATTTATCCCTCTTTTGGAAGTGGGTCCGCTATCAGGAAGATGTATCTCGGAGGCTGTAACACTGCATTTTACAATGGCCGGAGCATTCCTGTTTGGGATCAAGTTGGCAGTACTACGACCAAGGCAGGAAAGGATGAGGCTCACTCGGCGTTATCGACTCGGAGACACGGGTTGAGATTGCTGTGCCAACAGGTACAGCCACGTGCCATAAATGCTGCCCCTCCCCTTGCCCTGCCATGTCCACGCTAGCAGGCGCTCTTGACGAGAAAAGGCCATCGATCGTACCAAAACGAGAGGAAAATGTCACTGCTTTCAAAGAAGAGGAAGATGTTGAGATGGATGACGCTGAATACCCTGCTGAACTCAAGGAAGACCAAGAAATGGATGATCTCTTCGGCAATGACGAGGTCGAGGAAGCCAAAACAGTAAAGTATGGTATCAATGTTGACGCGTTTTCAGTCGGTCTGATGCCCCAATAAGAGCTCCCAGCTCGCCGTCTCCTTCTGCAATCGCGGACAGGCTACCTTCCATAGAACGAGAACGCAGGCAAGCACTTGAATACGAGGAAGACGAGGCGCCTCAAGAAATTGCAATAGAAGTCAAAGAAGCCGAGGTCTCGTTCCCAAATATCCCTGTCCCGAAATCATCAGATGGAGACGTATGTGGAAATCCCTGATTAGCTTCCTTAACCCCTCATCTTGAGAGTAGAACTGGGTCATCCGGATGCCCAACTATGTAAAGGTGGATTCAAAACCTTTCCATACCGACACCTACATTGGGCCTGAACACGAAGACGAAGAAACACAGCAAACCGAAAATATACGGGAGAAGAGTATGACCATCAAATTAAAGGTCGAAAACACCGTGCGTTGGAGATGGACAAAGGATGAATTCGGAGCAGAAGTGAGTGATTGAAACATTTCTACTCTCTTCATTTTTCAATTAGGGCACACAGAAAAGACAATCAAACAGCCGAATTGTCCGATGGTCCGACGGTACACTTAGCCTAAGGCTGGGCAAAGAACTATTCGACATTACCCAGACAGTCGACACCTCTGCAGGCGTGGCTCGACAACATATTGGGTCCCAAAGCTCCCAATCGCAGGTCCCGCCACAGCCTGAAGGTCACACCAAGTCCCACGGCCTCACCTACCTCGTAGCACAGCACAAGCGGTCTCAGGTTCTCCAAGCGGAAGCAGTCGTCACAGGCTACATGTCGCTACGTCCCACAGGTATGCAGTCAGAGACGCACAGAATGCTTGTGCGGGCTGTGGGGCAAAAGCACAACAAAGTGGCCCGTCTTCGCATGGCGCCAGATCCTACGATGGATCCGGAACGCGAGAAGCTGGAATTGATGAAGCTGTCTGCTAAAAAGTCCAAGAAGAAGAGTGACGACTACCCCTTACTTGGTTCAGAAAGGAGGCGACGATCGTGGAGGAAGACGAGTGCTCGTGACGTGTGGAGCGACGACGACGACGACGATGCCGCCGGAGGACATTTTGAAGGTTCTGACGAAGAACTTGAACGCGGCGCGGGCTCTGGGAAGTCTGGACGCAAGGTCAAGAAGCCGGACGAAAGGAGAGGTCTGGAAGATTACCAAGAGGATGACTTTGTGGTGGCGGACTCTTCCGACGAAGAAGGCGGTGGACGAGGAAGAGGTAAGAAGGCTCGAGATGGAGATGAGGAGGAAGACGCACTTGATAAACTTGAGGCCAAGATTGAACAACAAGTTCGTCGCGAGTCTGGTGGGGACGGTAAGACAGCCGGAGGAGACATGGATATAGAGAGTGAGGAGGAAGATGATGAAGAGTTCAAGGTGCGCCGACTGGGGGGATCTGGCACGCGGAAAAAAGTGGCCGCCTTGGAAGACGATGAGGAGGAATAAAAAGTGCTTAGGCCGTTTTCATTCGCGTACGGTGGTACCAAGCAGGGGACTAGATTGATTCATTGTTTCCACGACCGCATCGTGTCTACTTGCGAACAGAATAAGGTGTATCCCTGAAAACCCCTTCTTCGTCCCATGCTCCGGAGGGCTTGATCGACTCTACCACAGCCTGGTTTTCTGGATTATTCTTCAGCAGATTGTGTAGCGTAAAAATAGCATGCTCTCGAAGATCTGCACATAATGATGAACCGCCAAGAATGGACGTAAAAAAGACAGCCACCAACAGGGGTTCCTTTCATCAACAACACACAGGTTCATGACAACTTCTATGCCACCCCGATCGCGCACATGGTCTTGCACCGCCTTGGAACCACTGCAAAGAATTCCCAGAAGGCGAACGAGGTCCCGCTTGAGATATTGAAATCCGTTGACATCGGAAGTTAATTCCGGGGGCAATGGCAAACTCTGAGCTGCAGAGGAGCTCGTCACTGGTTTCCCAAAATTGATCCTCGGAAGAAAAAGGTCCAGCAGACGAAGGAGTTCTGTCGTGGAACATTAATGAGATAGGATGAACACCAAGAACAATCTATGGATCCTCGCCTAACAGACTTTCCAGCAACCCAATATCCGAGAAGTGGACTTGGTTGAAAAAGGTCTTCAACCCCGACTCGGAACCTGTTCGATTGGGGAAATTTTCGGTCTGATCAGCTTCCAGGGTGATGGTGACAATGCACTGTGTTACAAGCACGAGCGCTTCGCATACTTTGGGAAGCATGACATCTAACACCGCTGGAGGCAGACCCTCAACAACTATGGAGGTTCGATCGGGTGGGTGGAGCGCTCGTTTTATCGCTTGCAGTGCATATGTTGATAAATCGAAAAAAGACCGGGCGAGCATGGGACTTAGGTTCTTGTGAATTTTGAGAGTTTTCGCGGTTGCCGGCGATGCTGCATTGATCTGAACGGACTGTAGATACGAATCGACAATCTTAAGGAGTGTGGTCTGATGCTGGGTGACGATCTCATCACGTCTAGGAGACGAATAGATATCAACCTTTTCCTCCGTGCTCTGCGGAAGTACTCACATGGCGAATTTGGCATAAAGGTCAGGCACCAGCGCTTGTTCGATGAGCTGGGTTAAAATATCGTACCTAGGAGTTGTGACCGCTGGTGTTAGTGGCGGATTAAAGTGACTGGATGCCCACCCGACATCAAAGGCCTGAGCTCCTTGGGTCAGCTCCTCCGCCTCGAAGAGTTTCAACATGTCATCCAAGAGGGTTATGCACACTCTGATACCAACGATTGTTCTACTCATCAGCGTACTGTCGGGATGATGGATTATCACGAAAGCCACAGCTCATACAGCAGAAGAAAACCACTTGCCTCCGTTTCCGACTTCCATGGATGCAATTCAGGATAAAAACAAGGACGGTTAAAAGAGTGCCCGAATCAGGAGACTGTAACAGGCGACTGTTCTAGCAAATGATGTCAGATACTGAGAGCTGCAAGCCGAAGAGGCCGTACATTAAAACAACCTGATCCTCCGGAAGTTTCATGTAGGTTTCCCAGAGCTTTGACATCAAGTCATCATTGGCCGTTACGATATTCGAGAGCGTCTGTGCGAGTAATCGGGCTACTGGTACCGCTGGAAGCAAGTGAGGAATAGCGCAGGATGTAATATGAAACGCCAATACATTCTTTGTCCTCGATAGCCGACCAAGAGGTATGGTAATGGATGAGTCGCCGAATGTCGGGCTCCATGTAGCTAAAAATGGTCATAAATGGGTTTGACTGGGAAGGAAAACGTGAGACGCACTATGCCTTCAACTGATTTTCGGGTACCCATGCAACCAGGTTTCGCGTAAATTTTGCAAGTGCCGCACATATCAGCCGGAGATCCTTTTCTTTGTCTGATCCTTCGGCTTCTTCGTCATCGCCATCCCAGAAGGTGAGTTGTGTGCGTGCGAGATCGCGCCAGAGCCTGTGTAGATCGACCCAGAAGGAAGCATTGGACCCTAGTCGGACACTTTTCCAAAATCAGTACGGGTCTCGGGTTATCCGAGATGAACAGACCGAGCGTCGTCGTCCCGCGCCAGGGCCTGAGCGAGAGCTTCGAGGGTGTGAACGAAGGCGGCGATGTTGGTGCGAACGGCGACATCGAAATGGGCACAGGACTGGTCCCACTGAGCTGGGAAAAGGGTTTGAGGATCGGCCATCGAGGTGGGATGGAATGCCGCCGAAAGTTGTTTGTCATCTCACCATGACCGACGTCGTCCCGCTCGACCAGCTCAACATCTCCCTCGAACCCCACCTCATCGATACCCTCCGTCCTGTCCTCCCCATCGCGTCCGCAGACCTTGCCTCAATCCTCACACCATATCTTTCGTCGGACCCGCCATCCACCATTCCCTATGCCGTCCTCCGCCGCCTCTCTCAGTGGGCGCGTACGACCGGCTGCGACGCCCTCCGCAAACAGTCCCCGCCATTGGATCCACAGGCATATATCATGGTAGCTCTTCTCGCGGGCACTACGACTTCGCCTGAGCGAAACTTTGGCGATTTTACCCCGGCGCGTGATCCTGCAGATGTGCAGGCCGAGAGAAACAAGGAAAGAAAAGCGATCACTGCCATACTGAATGCTCTCCTCAGCATCTTGGGTTCAGGCTTTGCTGCGTGGTGGGCAGCAGACAAGACGGGCTGGCGAAACGAGTGGGTGGGTGAGACGGTTTTTCTATATGATCTCCGCTCAGTTCGTGTCATGCAGAAGGTCCTCTTTGGACTTTCAGTAGCAATCTTGGTCGCTGTCGCAGAAGCCGCCCTCTATTTCATCTGGCAAGGGCGACGCTCAGTTCCAGCCCTAAAACACGCCAGACTGCGTCGCAGATTGTCTTTACCTCGAGACAAAAAAGAAGACGGGCCTGATATGCCAGCTACAAATACACAGAATGTTGAAGAGACAAATGGGGGGTTGCGGCGGCGCCATTGACATCTCTCCGAATACAGTTCACGAAGTCATGTCTGCTTATCCCTGGTTAAATTATGCAGTTGAACGATACACTCCGAGGCTCCTCATCACCAAACCTAGATACCAGCCGGTCAATCCCCAAACTTCGTTGCATCTGGGATTCTCTACCTCCGCTTCGCGCCGCCCATCCCCAGGGGCTTCTTTCGAGGTAGTTCGCCGTACTATATCTGTTACATCTATAGCGGAGTAGGGCCGGCGATCGCGAAACAAATCAGCCCTCATTCTCGATGGATCCGCAATGGCCGCTAACGGCAAGTGGAATGCAGTCGCCACTTCAGTCTGCGATAGTTGAAGAGAGAGGGGATCAAGGGAAGGTAAGGCTTCATCCTCCAAGAACGAGCGTTCAGTATGATCCGGCCAAACGAACCCCTGTACAAATCAACCAGAGTTATCAGGCGCAATAAAGACTACTCACAACGAACGGCCATACTCGCGAGTCTCCCTTCTTGGTCAACTCTGGTGGTCCGATTTCTCCCAGGACATCGACACGGCGCGGATGGATACCCAACTCTTCATGTGTTTCCCTCAAAGCTGTTTCCAGAAACGATCTATCGGTCTAGTATTGTCACTCAGGTCGCAGCCAAAGTTAACAAAGAATTGCACACCTTATCCACATGTCCACCGGGAAAACTGGATTGTCGAGATCGGAAATTTTATGCCCAAGGACAGGATTGACATTTAGTGCTCACCTGATCTCACCGGAGTGTGTTCTGAGGGTTTCCGCCCGCAATTCCATTAATATACCAGGGACGCCATTGACGTTGCACAGGGGAATCAAGACTGCGGCGTCTCTTAGACTGGGGGCCGGGCTGATCTCTCTCGTGGTGTTGGCTGATGCAAGGGTGGATCGGATGTACTGGATAGTCTTGAGAGTGAAGGGCTGCGTTAGGGAGAGTGTAGTACAAGTCATCGGACCATGACATGCGACAGTTGGAATGGATTGCACGTTTATGATTCTGAGTTTACGTCAGCATCAGGGAATGTACCACATCCGCGTCGTCCTCCGTCAAGCCTCGCGTCCAGATATCTTCGTGCCGTCCAGTATATTTCAAAGTCTGCCTGCGCACAAGCCCAAATCGACAGCCCCTAGAAGCCCAACGTCCAATTCACACAGCAAAGACTACAGATTTGGTCCTATTCGACTCGACTGGATAGACTTTGGGGAGATGAGTAAAGCATCCTACAGCACGGCCGCCAAGGAGAGAGTCTCCCGCCGAGGTGAATATCGCCTACTTCTACTCTATTCGACCTCACCACCACACCAGTTTAGGCACTGCAGAAGCCGTTTTTGTTCCCCTCGCTCGCCCTAAATCTGGGTCGACAAATCTTCCAGAGGGTGTAGTCCACGTCTTTAGAGATTTGGCAGAAAAGCGCTCCCCTGAAGAACTCGAGTCCTCTCTGCTGCATAACGTGAACGACGATTCAGACGGCGGAGTCATGTTGGGAGTCCTCGCAGTACCGTCCTGGATGACCCCATCAGACTTTTTGGCGTTTGTCGCGCCAGCTGCCGACGGCATGGCGCATCTTCGTCTCATACGGTGAGTGGATCTAGAGCTTCTGGCTACCTTCACTCAATGCTGCTCTCATAGAGATTCCGTCCCAAACCGCTCGATGGTCATCATCAAATTCTTCAATCCGGCCGATGCAGCTGAATTCGTAGAGGCTTACAATGGCAAGCCTTTTAACTCGATGGAGGTTCGCACTCAATCTCTCTCGTTCACTCCATGGTGCCTTATGCGTCCTTTTGTCAGCCTGAAATCTGCAACATTGTCCATATCCTGTCAGTCAAGTTCGACACAGAGGACGTAGTTTCTCAGACGGTAGCGCGTCTCAGCTCATCGCAGAGCTCAATGTACGAGCTCCCAACATGTCCTGTATGCCTCGAACGGATGGATTCAGCTATCACCGGTCTTATAACTGTCCCATGTTCTCACACCTTTCACTGCACATGTTTAAGCAAATGGGGGGACAGTCGGTAAGTTTCATGCATCATCAACGTTCTTAATGTTCACAATCATTTTCTAGATGTCCAGTTTGTCGGTACTCGCAGACCCTCCTATCATCCCACCCATCTTCATCCTCGTCTGCACGGACCATTCCTTTCGCAAATCCTCCTACACCGACCCTGTCCACCTGTTCTTCTTGTTCCTCGACCACCAACCTGTGGATATGCCTCATATGCGGCAACGTTGGTTGCGGCCGATACGGTCGCGCCCACGCCCATGAACACTACCAGCGTACCACACACTTGTACGCATTGGAGCTAGAGACACAACGTGTATGGGACTACGCTGGGGACGGTTACGTCCATCGTTTGATCCAGAACAAGGCAGACGGGAAGCTGGTCGAGCTTCCGAGCGCGGCGGCTTCTACAGGCGTCACTGCGCGGGACACCGGTTTGGGCCCTAGTCCAGCCGACGCACTCAGTGCCGAGAAAATCGAGGCTATTGGCATTGAATATTCCTATCTGCTGACTTCACAGTTGGACTCTCAACGCTCCTACTATGAGGAACAAACGTTGGAGCTGCAGAGCCAGGTGCATGAACTCAGGGGTCTAGTGGAGAGGTTGACCGTTGACTTTGAAAAAGAGAGGTTGAGTAGGAAGGAGGAAGCGTTGCAGAAACAGAAGCAGGAGGAAGCCAGGATATCCGAAATCGTCAAGGAAAAACGAAAGGCTGAGAATAGGGCGGAGAGAGCTACGGAGGTGGCCCGGAAATTTGATAAGGAGTTGCAGGCGGAGAAGGCAGTGAGCGAAGGGCTGATGAGGAACATTGGGAAGATGAAGGAGACGCTTGAACGTGCTGATACCGAGAAGAAGGAATTCGTCGCGCAGATTCAGGACTTGGAAGATCAGCTGAGAGATGTGATGTTCTTCATTGAGACGAAGACCAAGATTGAAAATGGGGAGGGACCGGCAGCCGAACTTGCCGGAGGTTCTGTCGAGGTGCCAGCGGGATCCCTAAAGCCTGACACGAAGAAGAAAAAAGGGCGAAAGCGGTGACTGGATGTCTCGCGTGATACCTTGATGTTTGTGGTGGAATCTGACTAGGATTCTCCACTTCTGAACGACGAGCAGAAGTACAGTCTCCCAACTTGAAGGTCGCTCTCCCTCAGAGCTCGCTTCATTCGCTGTAAGTATGGAGCTCGAGCGCACAATCATTGGTCTCAGCAACTTGCTGGAAAAAATAATAATCATGAAAACCACGATAGCCACAGTAGATGTACATTAAATAAAATGCCAGTTAGCACAAAGCAGAGCGCTGTAGCAGTCCTATGAGGCATGGTGAAAACCCCCCATGATGTCTTGCTACACAGGGACATTCGTGCATAGGTGAAATAATACATAAGACCCCAGAGGGACAAGGAATGGATAAAGGTATCGGATACGTATGGAATTACGTTGGGAATGCGGGCAACGGGAAAAGGGTCTAGGTCTTTTGCTGCACAGTAGGGAACGCGGACGACATGGGTGAGATCTGTGACTGGTTAACATCTTCAGAGACGGAAGTAAGATGCGTCGAAGCACTGGTGCTCGGTGTGGGTGGAACATTTCCGGTAGGCGATACCTTGCCAATGAACCACGACTGGTCGGGGACGAACACGTCAAGATTGCGCGCATTAAATGAGCATCGTAAAAACATACCGGCACCCAACCACGATCTCCGCCTTCTTCTTTCACAGCCTGTGGGACGAGAAGGTAAGATATGAACCACAAAAGGCATAAACGGGTGTACGCACGTAGGACCAGTGATTATATCGTTTAAACACTCTCAGGGCATCATCTTTAGCGAGATCCAACTCTTCGTCTCCCTTTTTCTTGTAATCCATCAATGCGATGCCGGGGAAGCTTGTCGATATGATGCTCAAAGGCAAGATCGGGGTTTTGGATATCGGCGACTGGGGTGGAGAACCAGTTGTAGAGCCGGCTTTCGCGGCAGTGGCTTCAGCGATAGCTGAGGCAACAGGCACATTGGTCTCAAGCAAGCAGCCAGCTGGGACCCAGCCTTGTTTGACAATATCGGTTTCCACGATACCAGATCCTGTTGGATCTCGTTGGACCACCCACCATCCCCGAGCACGAGATAAGATGATGAACGTATCTCCTCTGCACCAAAAAGTTCGTCAGAACAAGAATATCATTTGAAGGTTTAAAAACTCACACGACGACATCGAACTCGTCCTCATGCTCGGCCATGTAAGGGTATATAGCCACTGCATAGGATATTCCAGTGGAGGCTACGGGTATATCCTTGGCGCTGGTACTGGCGCTGGGAGGCTGATCGCCTAGCTCCGAGTTTCCGCTCTTAGCGGCATCGGACGAGGCGCCGAGGGTCGTTCCACTCAGATGTGTCGATAGAGGTGCCTGCGTTCCGGCTGACACAGGGGCGAAAAGGCCGGGTTCCTCACCTCGGGAGTTACCATCGACTGCGGGTGATGATATATTCTGGTCTGGCCATCCCGGTTGCGGGCTAAGCGCCGATGATAATGCCGAAGGTGTTGAAAGGTCTTGGACTTCTAGTCTTGGTGGTCTATGTATCGATCTAGAAGTCGAGGGTGTCTTCGTATGACCTTGCGTTGCGGTTGTATCGTTGGAAATGACGGAAGATGCTTTACGAGCTGCATGCTTCTGTTGAGCAACGGCTATTGGCGATCGGATATCCTTGATATGTTTCAGCATAAATACTGGGTTTTTCTTCGCATCCTTCAGCTTCTGGAAAAGGAGGAGGGGCTTTTCATCGTAGCTCAAGCAGCGCTCTATTCGGTTACCTGGAAAGAAAGTTTAGTTTCCGAGTGTTTCTTTAAGAAGTAGTGCTGCTACCGGGGGAACCATAGCAGATAAACATGGCATAATTTTGCCAACTGTCGTTGTTGATACGGTACTTCTTCAGAGCAGCAGGCAAGACCTTCCAGGTCGGATCATCCAATGTAACTTTGAAACTCTTGTTGAGATTCTCAGAGCTCTCTTGTCGATTGGGTTTGGTCTGGTCGCCATTGGCTTCTGGGGTGGATACAGGTGGTGGGCGGGGCTCGTCGAGTGACGAGGTTGAGGCGACATTAGTGACTGTGGAAAGTTGCGACGGCCCGCCATTGCGGCTGAGAGGCGGTATGTCGTGTTCGAGTTGTTGCGGGGAAGGATGTGGTGATTCAACAGGATGATCGAGTTTCGTGGGTGAAGGTTGTGACTTAAACTGGGCCCACTTGAAGGACGGTTGTCGGTGAAGAAGGGTACTTTCGTCCTGAAACAGAGATTGTATGAGCGTTATGATGATTAGCGACATAGCATAGATCGAAGCATACGGTGCTTGAGATTGACGAGCGGTGGTTATTTAGCTCTTCTGTAAACGAGTATAGACTCTCTCTCAGGCTCCGATTGTCTTCTTCTAGATGGCCAATCCGTTGAGCTGCGTTATTAGGTTGAGTTAGAGACTTATGCTGCGAGGTAGAATTGGAACCACCTTGGTTTTTTATCATGTCATACAGGCTGTCCAGAGAGACGCCATTGATGCGCTCAAGAGCTTCCGCTAAACCAGTGTGAGCCCCGACACAATGACCGAAGGATGGGACATACACGGTGGGACATAATCCTCAGGCTCTATGGGAACATCGTGCGCAATTTTGATGAGATAGATTGCCTTGAGGATAGCCAGCCTCTGACCAATGCTCGTAATTCCAGCTGCCTTGAGTCCCTCGGAGTCGATTAAGCATAGAACATCTCCCGATAGCTTGTGTTCTGAGGTGCATGTGAGCTAAAGGGGCACGGCAGGGAAAACGAAGGACTAGACCTCGAATTTGAGCTTCATACTGAGGATAACCCAGAGTTGTAAGCCAGCCGTGGACATCGGATTCATCCCATTCCTGGATGCGGCGTTCGCTCGTCAGTGCGTCCATGGGAGGGGCAACAGGGCTGGTGGCAGAGGCCACGGGGCTAATAGTGATCACGTGGGTCATCCCAAAGTCTATGGACGACCCATGGGCGAACGCCTGGGGAGAGCCTGCTAAGCCGACGTCCACTACCTGGTCCAAAAACATCCATGACGATGATAAGGAACCAGAGGCAGACCTCGCCACACCGTCCTGGACAACAGGCGCCGGAATTCAGTGGGCCGAGCCTTCTGTAGGCCAGGCTACTCTATGGCACCCGGCCTCTCGAAAGGGGTGGGCTACCTCGCCCTATGAAGACATCAAGCTAGAGAATCCTCCAACTTCTGATCATATCCCGACAAGAGACCGAGAAGTCCTTGAAACAGGCTCGAATCCCTCGCCGGTGTTAAATTACGCAGTTCCAAGGTCTACAACCCCACAGGAAGGTGCAATCGATATCCGAGCTACGTCGCCCACCCTTGCCTCTCCAACACCCTCAGAACCAGGATCTCCTGATGGATTTGGAACTTTCGAAACTGGTCTTGATTCTGGCGTAACAAGCGTTGATCCGTGGTCCGAATCTGGGGTCGCTACCACTGTCGAGTCGACTGAGAGCATAGAATCCGATCCGTGGAACCCAGGGTGGGGATCAGGTACTGAAAACGCGGCAGAAGAACACGGTCAGCAGGTTGATGAGTGGGAGGTAGCAAAGCGACAAAAGGAGAAACAGGATCAGCATGTCGTTCGTCGTCGACGCTCTCGAGTCTTCTTGTCGTCTGATACCCTGCCTAGCCACCACATGTATTGGCGTCCATCCTTCACGGATTTGCAACCTTTTCGAATGAATTATGGCCCGAGACCCCTTCAACGTCTTCCACCGACGATTACCTCGAAAATCGACATGGTGGAATTACCGGAGTCGAGGGTCTGTAAGTTAGCATGACATATTTTTGCCTTCGGAGATCATGCAGACTGAATCGTCCGATATCTTCTCTCCAGCGCCGCTGTGACGGACCGAATTGTTCCTCACAATTTAACTCTACCACCCTATGTCCATTTTTCCAAGACATTCACAGCAAAGCATATGATGGACGGGCTTCGCTTAAGCCGCAATGCGGCAGTTTCTCTCAAAAGCCCTTTCACCTTGTATATGGCATCCAAAGGATCAGCAGCATGGGAAACCTCTGTAAAATCCACGTCAGAGGTGAGCAAGGACGAGCTTCTGCCCCCTGGTTGGAGTGTTGTGGAGAAGCAAAAGGAGGAACCATTACCAACAGTCGATTCTAAGAAAAAGACAGGAGGCCGGTTGTTGTCATTCTTCGGTCGAAGGGGAGCCACCTCCCCTTCCGCAACCGACTCAGCACGCTCTTTTTCTCCACCTCGTCAGGCCAGCCTATCAACCGCCTCCGCCGTCTCTCCTGCGCAGGTCCAATCTAGTCGTTCAAGTGTGGATTGCCCCAAATCTCAGCCCACTCTTCCGTCCACCCCTGCCGTTATGTCGACTCAGGAGACACCAGCATTGGCTGTGTTACCAGATCACGGCGAAGTAGCTCAGCCTCAGGTAGACGCCTTGGACCTTCCCCCAGCGCAGTCAGCGGTTTCTCGGTTCCTCACGCGTTTCTCTCGTAGCACATCATCAGGCTCGAGCTCTCGCGACTCTCTCGCTTTGTCAACGGATGATATCGAGTTTCTATCCGATATTGTTCCCAGTGTGAATGATGACGTTGATGAGGCATCCCAACTCCAGACCTTGTCTCATTCTATTGGCTCGTCTGCTTTAGGCCTGACAGCAAGATTACCGGCTCCGTTGCCCCCTCCTCCTCGACTAACTACTCCATCGGTGTCGTCCAGTCATCGTTTTTCCCTCTCACAGGTGGTTTCGAACAATGACGAGGATTTCATGTCCTTCGACCCACCCTCCCTTACACCCACCCCGATACCCCTCTCCGTCCCATTTACTGAAAAGACAAGTTCTCACCACGGATATTTCGTGCCCGCTACACCGACCGCCCCCAGAGTTGAGCCCCAGTCTACAGGCTCATCAACTTCGTCGAGAAGGCCTTCCTCGCTGTCGTTTGAGCCCCCACCCTCCATATCGAGGACACATACCCCCATTAATACAAGGCGAACCCCGATTGCAATCATGACCCCTGGATCATCCAGGAAAGATTCCCAGTCTATCTTTGCTTTACCGCCTCCGCCAACTCTTCCTCCACCACCCAGCTACAGAAATTCTCCTTCAGAGTTTGCACCAGCTTCGCAACCACCCTCACAACCACCCTCCAGATTCGCTGCATCTGAAAGTCGATCCCGTGAGGCGATTGCTGAAGACCATTCATCGGACCTATACTCGTCCCCTGCACCACCCCTACCACGACTTCTCCAGCAACGACCGCGTCCGCCCTCTTCAGCATTTAGCTTGTCATCCGATTTCTCTGACAAGAGTCTACTTTCTCATCCGTCGAGGCCCAGTCTAGGCGGAAACGATTTTTTCGATGACTTTGACGACTTTGTCTCTTCTCCTATCAAAGATCCTTCTCCTCCACGTCCCCCCGCAAAACCCACCTTGCTCGGAAACAAGTCGCTGCCGCCCCCTCTGCTCAGGGGCTCTCCGCCTCCTCGTAACCTCTACCAAGCGGCTGACCAACAACTCACGACATCCGTAGCTACCCAACCAGATAGGTGGCCTGCCCCTCTACCCCCACCCCCGGGGGCGATTCCTCCTTTAAGGGCTCCCCTAACATCATACCCTGGCATAAGTGCGTCTGATTCTGGGTTTGCCGCAGTGGATTTAATACCTGCTTTGACATCTTCTCTGTTGCCGCCGGTTCTTTTTCCTAAACCACCCGGTCAGCGTCACACCCCCACCACCATCCCATTAATCCCGCCATTGCATTCAAGGGTTCCATCCCAAGAAATGCCTCAAATACCCCATAAGAATGGGATTCTGCGACCTGCATCAGGTTTTGGAACGAACGCCGCACGTCCCAATACCACACCTGCGCAAGGGTTATCAGCACAAGATTTATCGTTCTTTGAGGGACTCTAAACCCAGGATTTTTATAGTCATCACTGTCAACCTCTTGTGCCACGAAGAATTCGTATGGGGAATTTTTCAAGGTATATGCAATGCAACTTATCATCATCTGTACGCTCGCATAATTTGATCTGCATGTCTGACTCGAATCGATTAGAGTAAGTGTGGGAGGTCAATCGCATCTGGCAGACGACTAAGGGTGCACATCGACTTTCTTCGCCTCGGGGGGAATTACGAGGGATGCGTCAAGAAACACCCCAAGTAGAACACATCGTTTTCCTTCCCCATGGATGCTATGAGTATCAACAGCAAGAAGTCGACATGAGCACGGCTTTTGAGGGTTCGTGAAACAGGCAGAGCAAGTCCACCCCCTGTCAGTCTCCAGTGGGCCCAGGGTTGAACACCAGACATCATCTCCCAGATCATCACCCCCAATATGGGCCTTATCACATTGTGTTGTTCCTCGGATGTTCCTGTGGGGCCGCTGTGTACCAAGTCAAACAAACCTTCTACCGTAAGATACACAAGGACCCACAGCCACGGCCGAGCCCCGAATGTATAGAGATGGTTAGCGTATTAATGACAGTAGAATAGTGATACATGCTAGGGAAAGACTCGGAGATACAGTCGGCATACAGCAGAGGATAGTTAAGAAAGTCCAATGTGCATATTTCGTAGAGAGAAACGAGAAAGCAGACGCAGGGTGTTGGACTTAACCACGCCCTGGCCACCACCGTTTACGTGTGGCAGGGTCTTCTCTGCCTCGAGCTGTGATACATTAGGCAAAGATGAAAAAATTAACATCGAGGCAGTGCTCACATTGCAAGAGGCGCGGATCAGGTATGACTGGGCCTGAAACACAAATGATGTTTCAGATTTATATGAACAAACAGGACGAACAGACATACGTGAATCGGGATATGTGGGATCACGATAAGCTCCATGATCCCTGGGAATGGAAGCTGGGAGCGAAAAATCAGTCATTTGACATGGTGTGGGTGGAGCTGGTAACATACAAGTGTTTTCGTAGGGTGGCGGGGGAGGGGTTGCAGACCAAGGACGTGATGGCTGTTCATACTGAAGAGATTGAGGGGGGCGACCCATTGGACCGGAAGGCTGTTCCACCCCGTTGATGGTACGGATCGTCCTGCCATCAGCATATGTGCGCGTTACATGCTCGTTTCCCTGAAAACATGTGGATGCGACATTTATCAGTGAAATGAAAGACACGAGGTTGGAGGTTCGTGGACGTACGTTGAAATCACGCCTTTTGTGGATGCTTTCTGTGGCCCCATTGACTGTGGTTGTGCTGTAGCTTTCCGAGGTCCAGTTCCCGCTATTTGCAAAGGAGGAGGAGGCGGGAAGGGAAGGGAAGCGCGGGGCCCTTGGTAGAAAGCCAAATCCGAATCCTGGTCCGAACATGCCTCCTCCTCCCTGCCTGCTGTCAAATGAATCCTCGAGGTCTGTGAGATCTGCTTCAAGTCTTTCGAATGGATCTGGCATCATCCAAGGATTAGAGTGGAAGTGATGTTGTCGGAATGAACGACGATGAGCAGGATCGACGCCGAAGACATTATCGAACAAACTGAAAGGGTCGCTGAACGGGAAAGAGAACGGGTGATGATCCCTAAAGAAAGGGCCTCCAAAAGGGCCTCCGAATGGACCGCTGTGAGGAGTGTGATATCGATGTTGTGGATGACCACGATGGTCTTCGCCGTCCCAACGGGGCTGAGGGGCTGGTTCGGGGCCTGGAGGGGGCCAAACACCATGCAGGTCGTAGGTCTATAATCATCAATGATTTGGAAAGTCGCAAAGAGGATAGGCAGTTACCCTGCGCTTCTGGGGATCGCTCAATATCTCATACGCATTGTTGACCTGCAGAGTGCTGTCAGTGCTGGTTCTGGAGGCATCGGCATCGTCTGACCATGCGGAACATTTCCTCTGATGCAGCTTTCTCCTCTTGTGTTGCCTCTCGTGGGAGTCGGTCGGGATGTGTCTTGAGTGCCTTCTTCTTGTAGGCTTTGCGAACTGGGAGATGGGGGATGAGCGAGGGGGAAAGAGACAGAGGCGAGCACGCACTCTGTTCTGGCTCGGCATCCTTGGGGACTTCAAGCGTTTCGTAGAGATTGGATGCCATGACGGGCAGAGCCAAGGCCGTGCGTAGCACGTGATCGCCTGTCGTTTTTATCGAATGCATCTGCAGGAGAACATCGTCTGCGCCACCGCGCCGACGTCTGCAGCAGCCGGTCTAGGAGCAATCACCCTCCACGACATACAGACAGGATCCACTCTCGCCACTTTCAAACAGACGAATGCCACCCCACATTGCACAGCTCTCGTCGAGTCCAGGAGCGGACAGGGCGGCTTCGTCCTCGCTGCCCAAGCCGATAAATCCATACTCAACGTGTACAACTTCCAGAAGGTTCTTATACCCCAACACGCAACGTAGACCACACTCACACCGTCACAGGATCAGATCAGCTTGAAGATCGTCCTCGCCGAAAAGCTGACATCCATTGCCATTGATCCTTGGGGCGTTTTCTGCGCTGGTGGCACTGCCCAAGGTCGTATCTACCTCTGGGAGGTAAGTCCTTGATCTTCCTATCACAAATTATATTCTGAGAATCACTAGGTCGCCTCGGGTATCTTGTACAACGTATGGGATGCTCACTACCGACAAATAACTGTCCTCCGCTTCACCTCTGACGGCGCTGCTTTTGTTTCCGGTTCAGAAGATTCCGGAGTGAGCGTCTGGTCTGTGTCCAGGTCAATATGACCTCCCAGAAACGATCTGTGGCCCTCACGCGCTGATCCTTTTGCAGACTAGTCGACGACGACGCACAGAACGACCTTCCTATGCCATACTGCACCTTGTCCGATCACACACTACCCGTCACCGACGTGGTCTGCGGTGTCGGTCCTTTTCCAAACTGCCGAGTGCTCACATCATCCCTCGACCACTCCGTCAAGGTTTGACAACCCATGCCTCTCTGTTTTTATATATTCATTTCGGGCTTGCAGCTCTGGGATCTTTCTTCTCGCAGTCTTCTCACGACATTCCAGTTTCCTCGGCCAATATCATCTTTGGCATGGGACCTCACTGAACGCATTTTCTTTGCCGCTTCTGCGGACGGTCATATTCACCAAATGAACCTTTTTCGCCAACGCGAGACAAAACCAGGAGGCCAGTTCATCGAAGCCGTTGGAGGCGCTGGAATCAACGACGTTATTCGGGTCAGCGAAGAGGATTGCGTGTCACAAAAGAAACGGTTGATATTCGTTTCGTGGGTTTTCTTTTCTACTCGGAGACACCTATTCCTAAACTCTACGACAGACAACCTGTCACGGCCATTTCAATATCTTTCACATCGTCCCTTCTTCTCGTTGGCACTGGAACGGGACTAATCCTTGTGTATGACATCCCCTCACACCAACTCCTTCGTACCATCTCTACACACAAAGGCCTAGCTATAACATATCTTTGGACGATGCTGAAGCCTCCTGATTTGATAGGCCACTTCAACCTGAACTTGGCCGTTGGAAGTTTGGCCGACCTTAAAGAGCTGATTCCAGTCAAGCCCGTGGCGCCTTTTCAGCGGATGAAAGATGCAAAGACGAGAGATGGGCACGAAGTCATGGTGCTGTTGCGCCCTCAGAGCACCGTAAGGACTTTTATCCTAAAACGAGTACTTGCTCACTGGCAAATTTTGGTAGACCTACGAAGATCCGTCTGCCGGCTACGACAGAGAAGAGTTTCTTCGAGACCATGCTTTCTTTGTCCAGCCATCGAGAGCCGCGGCGACATCGGGAGCGGATAGTGTTTCTTTGCAGTCGAAAGTTGATGGTCTCGAGAGCGAGGTGATACAGTTGCGAGAGCATTTGGCGAAAGCGAAAAGCATCAACGATGCCATGTGGGATAGTGTTGTTCAACGTGCTATCTCTCAGTCCAAAGGTACAGCGGATGGGGAAGAGGATTCAGAGCCCAGACGGAAGAGGGGGAGGACATAACTTGAATACTCGTAGTAGTAGGTGCACGTGGTCGAAACGCACTTGCGTCAGTACCTTTTGATCAAGAAGAATGGTGCGCATAGGGATCCTCGACAGAACCTCTCCCGTCCCTTACCATGTCCCTAGTCTGCTTATCCCGCATATCTCATGGGCGGTCTTTGCATCGTCGGCGGCGTAACCGGTTTCGCCAAGACCCGCTCCATCCCTTCGCTCGTTGCTGGGGTTAGGTAACGCCTCTAGACCTCCGGTTCCACCCCACTTGACAGAACCTCCCTAGCGTCGGCGCATTGTATCTCTGGAGCGCGGACCACATCCGCAAGGGCACGGCCAACGGTGTGGAAGGGGCTCTCGGTCAGTACTCACGATCATTCTCTCACTGATGACAGAGGTCCCTCATCTCTATCATAGGCGCATCCGCCCTGCTTCTCCTGTCTTCTATCCCCCGCATCAAGAAAGGCCCTGTCCCTGCTGTGCTCGCTGCCACCTCCTCTGCTGCTGGATTTTATTATGGAAAAACATTGTACAATCTACGAGGCTGAAAAGTGTATTTGTATCTTGATATCTCAAGCAACCTTGACTCTCGGCTGCCCATGCGAAGTTACGAGCAATGCAGTCGTCCCCGATACTCGACCTGTATTTACACGACCCCGATCGTCGCTTTCAATGGTGGGAACAGTGACGTTTTGGATACGAGCGCCTCCTGAGGCCTGATTGCTCATCCGCGTCCAAGCTTTATTGCCGCAGAGCTCAGTCAGACCTGGAGGCTGTCGACTTACTGCCATGCTATGGGACGGCTGGGAAGGGGATGAACTAGACTGTCGGCGGTTCCTACGAAATGTGGCAGTGGGTTCTTTACCTAACTTTGACTTCACTTAAGGAACGCCGTTGCTGGTCACGCACCCGGCAGTGATCCCCGGATTTCGACCACCAAGCCAATTCGACCTCTCTAATGACACTGGCCCCGTCCATCACGTCAAAGCACATGTCCCAGCGGGGATGGTGGTCACCGAGCACTTGTCCAATCCCCATCGATAGCCATCTGTGAAGATGGCGAACTCCAAGACGGGTCAACACAGTCGTCTCTCGAAGCTATGGAAGAGGAATCGCTCGGAATCAAATCTCTCCCATCTTGGTCCAGAACTAGTACGATCCGAGCAAGGACGCCCGGTATGTTTATCCTCCATCGCTCTTCCCTCGTTCCGAATTGTACTCAGACTTGTCTCCCAGCACTCCCCGACACGTTCGCTCCAATCGCGACCCAAATTTTTCGAGAAAATAACGAGCTTCTTCAAACGTCCTGAAGAGGTATATCTAGCTGACGTTGATGGAGGAGTATAACCTACTGACCTCACCAGCATCATGCTACTCCGGACAGCAATGCTAGCAAGACTCCAACCTCGTTCCCTCCCAACGTCGTGACGTCTCCAGATGAACTGTTATCAGATATCAGAACCAACGCGCCCAAAGCTGACACGTCGCAGGCCAAGATCATCCAGTGTTTTCCGTCCAATCCTGACCTGAGTATTCACGAATAAACAAGGAAACACCAACCGACCAACTCGATACCCCAGATGTTATGACGGTAGATGCAGCCGTAGAATTTGAAGTCGCAGAGAAAGCCAAATCTGAAATGGGCACTGTTGCTGCGTCCATCCAAAGCGTGGCATCTGCGCTCAGCGGCACAGATAATCCTGTTGCTCTTTTCGATTGGTTTTTCTCGTTCCTCAAGACATTGGAGAAGTTCAATGGTGTCGTGGACAAGATTGCCACGGTAAGTATCACTCTGCACCTTGCAAGCCAGTCGATGATCTTTCGATTGTCTAGATTCATCCTTACGCGCAAGCAGCGTGGACTATCCTCTCTTCTGTTTCCAAGGTAATGTCTGGCCGTTGCGCTTCACCGGCCACGCAATCTAATCTACGGGTGGCAGATAATTATTGAACAGGTACATCTCGACGACTCCATTTGCGCACTCCCTTCGAAGATGGATGAAGTCTACATGTTTCTCACCACTGCAGGACTGAATGACATTACGTCCATGAAGGGCATCGTCGAGAGCATCAGCCATCAAACAGTGGAGTGCTCGTATTTTATTCAAGCGTATTTTGCAAACCAGAACTTCTGTAAGCTGACTTCAAGGTCATGACACTGATGTTGACGGATTTATCGGTGTCTTTCTAGGGAAGAGGCTGCTCAAGAACTTGTTCTCCGAAGCCAAGACCTTCGTGCAGGACTATAACGATGGGTTCGACAAGCTTTTACAGGAGTTCCGCGACAAGGCTGCAGGCGATACGTTGGTGGTCGTGCATCGGATTTGGAAAGATCTCGCACCGACGGTCGATGATCTACGTGCGCCTTTTCTTTCGCGTCTGCCTAATATCTGACATGTAGGTAACACCATAGACCTGAACAGCATGCCGCATGCGGGGGGTGCTGGCCTCAACAAGCAAAAGCTTTGTTTGGAAGGTACCCGGGAAGAACTCCTCAAGGAGATCGTTGATTGGATCAACGACTTCGAGAAGGACACGCGTCGCATTTTTTGGCTTCATGGACTTGCTGGCACCGGGAAATCATCTATTGCGCACACTGTTGCCTATCGGTTCCAGCAGCTTGAACGTCTCGGGTCCTGCTTCTGTTTTGACCGCAGCCGGATGGCAGAACAACGCCATGAGAAGGTCTTCAGCACAATAGCGCAGGATCTCGCCAATCGTGACGCGTCCCTGCGTAAACAGTTGACAACCGTCGTTCGTGGCAGTGCGGCGCTGAAGAATACGACAGACATTCTGCAGCAGTGGGAAGAACTGATCATGAAACCCGCGAAGGCACTTGCGCAGGCGATAATGGGGCCGATTGTGATTATCGTGGACGCATTGGATGAGAGTGGGGATGCAGCTTCACGGCGAGTTCTCCTTCGGATCTTGGGGAATGCCATGGCCGAAAGCCGCATTACAGACCTTCCTGCCAACCTGCGGTTCCTCATCACGTCCCGACCTCTACCAGACATCCACAAAGCACTCGGCGATAAGACGCACATTCGGCGGAAGGCCATGGATAGCATTCCAGCTGAGTCAACTAAACATGACATTCTCCGCTATATATCGGACGAGTTGGCGGAAGTAGACTTTGAGAGACCGAATCAGGAAGTCTTCACCTCCCTTGCTGGCTCATCTAGTCAAATATTCGAGTGGGCACGATTGGCCTGTGTATACATCAGGGGCGAAAACGGTCTTGACATAGGACTGGGACCACACAAGCGCTTCAGCGCCATTATAGATCACAGCAAAATGCATCACGTCGCGCTGCTTGATGGAATGTACAAATTCACATTAAACACAATATTTCCAAAGGAACAGCCCCCAAGTTAGCGGGCTCTTGTTCTCGAACGATTCAAGTCTGTGATGGCGCAGATACTTGGGACCATGGAGCCACTTTCTCTTGATTCGTTGATGTCAATGAGGTGCCATTTCCGAGTCAAGGATCTCGCCGACATTAAAATTGGTGAGATCGTGGCACCTATGGCTGCTTTACTCAGTGGGGCTACTGATCCCTCTGTCCCTATCAGTCCCCTTCATGCCTCCTTTATCGATTTTCTGACGGATCGTGATCGGAGTGATGATTTTTTCATCGATGTGGATCCTATTCACAACAACTTGGCCTTTGCTTGCCTTGGGGTTATGATGAAGAAACTGAAATTTAACATATGTGATCTGCCAAATTCGCACCTCCTCAACTCTGAAGTCTCGGATCTAAAGGACCGCATCAAAAAAATCTCAATGGAACTGGCATATTCTTGCCGATTCTGGACAAACCACGTTCGAGATGCACCATTCGACTCGGCCCTTGCAGAAGAGATCCAAGCGTTTTTCGATCACAGGGCATTGTTATTCTGGTTTGAGGTGCTTAGCCTCCTCAATGTCATCAATACTTGTGCTGGGTCGTTGTCCTCGGTGATTCAATGGGTCATGGTATGTAGAATGCCCTTTCACATAGAAATGATATTCTCACTTGTACCAGCCTTACACAGAGCACAAGGGTATCTCAGATGATGCAACAGATGCGCAAAAATTTATTCGCACATTTGGCGGCGCAATTTCTACGAGCACCCCACACCTGTACCTGTCTGCCCTACCATTTTCACCGAGGAAGGCATATATCTAAGAAGTTTGGTGATGTGTTCCATGGATTGCCGAAGGTTGTTAGGAGGCACAGAGTGACATGGCCGGAGATCCAGGGTGAGATACGTGGGCATTCTGGGAATATCTGGTCAGTCGCGGTCTCGCCAGACAACAAGCGCGTCGTGTCGGCTTCAGATGACAAGACCATCCGACTGTGGGATGCTGAGACGGGAGACCCGCTGCGACCGCCTCTCGAGGGACATGAGGATCGGGTATTTTCTGTTGCATTCTCGCCAGACGGCAAGTGCATCGTTTCGGCTTCAGGTGACAAGACCATCCGGGTGTGGGATTCTGAGACGGGGGACCGGCTGCGACCGCCTCTCGAGGGACATGAAGATTCGGTCTTTTCTGTTGCGTTCTCGCCAGACGGCAAACACATCGTGTCGGCTTCATATGACAAGACCATCCGGCTGTGGGATGCCGAGACGGGGGACCAGCTGCGGCCGCCTCCTGAGGGACATGAGGATTGGGTCAGTTCTGTTGCGTTCTCGCCAGACGGCAAGCACATCGTTTCGGCTTCATATGACAAGACCATCCGACTGTGGGATGCTGAGACGGGAGAACTGCTGCGACTGCCTCTCGAGGGTCATAAGGATCGGGTCTTTTCTGTTGCGTTCTCGCCGGACGGCAAGCGCATCGTGTCGACTTCAGGTGACAACACCATCCGGATGTGGGATGCTGAGACGGGAGATCTGCTGCGACCGCCCCTCGTGGGACATGTGGATTCGGTCACTTCTGTTGCGTTCTCGCCAGACGGCAAGCATATCGTTTCGGCTTCATATGACAAGAACATCCGACTGTGGGATGCTGAGACGGGGGACCAGCTGCGGCCGCCTCTCGAGGGACATGAGGATTGGGTCTACTCTGTCGCCTTCTCGCCAGACGGCAAGCGCATCATTTCGGCTTCAGGTGACAACACCATCCGGGTGTGGGATGCTGATGCAGAGGTTTGCTTTCGAGCTAGCATGGACGATCAAGGGTGGTTTATCGGGCCTAATGGCGAGTTTTTATTCTAGGCCCCACCCTATCTTAGGCCATGCAGCCTTATCCCCATCACAATGGCGGTGATCTCGTGGCCATGGGTTGATGTCCACCGTCTGATCCATGGCCAGCAATGGCAGAACATAATGGATGGAAATTCGTCTCTATTAGTATGACAATCATCCAGGTTCTTGGCAATTTACGATATTGTATTTGCATAGACTGATTTGTTCCATGTACTTGGACAGTGATTTCCGGAGCCATATATCGCAGTGTGGGTTGAATTGCGCCAGTCTGCCTACTTTGATGAAGTTCAATCTATGGGGTCAATGATACTACTTATACCGTCAAGTACGGTTGGTATGATGCAAACAACTTCACTCAAGTATTTCTCGCAAACCAGACCCGTTTGCACGGCTTGCCTCGGAATTACTTCAGTGAGAGAACGGACGGTGTATGCAATTCTAATTTCTATAGATTGTAATTGCAAGCGTCGACTTCTCGAGGAGCAGTGGCTCATTGAAGCGGCGTGGTAATATATTCAAGTAAGGGTATGTTGAGTAATTTCCGTGCCGCTTGCCCAGCCTACGGTAATCAGTCAAAGAATGGGAGGGTTTGGATGCCGCTGAGTGACATCGAGCGCATGAAGGGAATAGGTGGTAGAGGTGCGAGGGTAGGAAGGTTCTCGATCGAAGTGGATTTCTTTGGGATCTTGAGAACAGATCGGGTATGGTGGATGCCCGTCGGAGGGGAGGTATGGTGACCACCCCAATGTGTCCGATGACAGCGGTCCCTTCGTCGTCGTTGGAGCCCGAGTCCACGTCAGCTGCCTCAACCTGGTTCATTTCGTTGGCATCGTGAGTTGCCTCCTTCCATGCCCCTTCAATTCTCCCTCGCGCTGTTCGACCTTTTCTCTGGCCACGATCAAGTCTGCCGTCCGTTTCCTGTTGAGGTATAAATTGAATGATCAGAAGAAGTGTGTGAAGTGCACACCTTCCTGAGCGCACTCGCCCAATGAACGTCCAACAGCTTCGTCCTTTGTGTCAGCTGATCCGTGACACGCACAGGGTCTCCAGGCACTTGTCGCGCCGCCATCCCGGATCATGGGCTCAGGGACGACAGCGGTTGAATTGATGGCCTGCAAAGTATTGTCCGTCTCCGGACGGAAGAGCGGTCCTTAGACTGGCTAGCGGACTTGACGGCACTCAGTCATTGGATCTCGGCGGGTATGGCGTGCTCGAGGTAGACTCTGGGATGAACCTGATGATAGGAGGAGGGACGATGGTGGATGGTTTGAGTGGTGGACAGAGATTCGACTACTCGGGAAAGACCAGCGAAGGAGCGGGGTGGGGGCTGCCGGGGTAGGCGGGTACGGACTCTGGGGTGAGGGAGAGTGTGGAGTCGCGGGTAGAGGAGGCGTCTGCAATGCGGTTGAAGATAGACCGCCACCCTTCATCGTGCAGTGAAAAATCGTGGTTCGCTGCGATGATTCTGGAAAGAGGGATGAACTTGCGACAACAAGATTTGAAAATCATGGAAGCTTCACATAGGCTTGACCTTGTGGGGCAACCGACAATGCCACTTAGTGACTTCAGCTGTTTGTCAGAGCTCCAGCGTGCAGTGACGCATCGCCAGCGGGGACGGAGTAGGTGCGTGCATGATTGTCGCTGGGAGGGGAATGGTTCGATTATTTTTAGATCCATCTCGGCCCCCTCAACGACGCGCTGTCCATCTCCATTCTAGAGAGTAACTAGTAAGGACTCACCCTCTAGCAAAACGAACGACCGCATCTTCACAGATGGAATCAAGAGCCACGAAAACACCTTCGATATCCCCAGACAAGCTCGCAACAACTTGCATTGCCCCTGACCATCTCCAACGACACGGGAGAACAGAAAACGTCGGCGACGCGAACACAAGATGGGATACCCGTTTGTGCAATGAAGGCTGTTAATTCCGCGTCGCGTGTTTTGTCGACTGTCCTTCAGTCGAGTCAAGTCTCCGGAAGGCATCACCACCCAGCGTTGCGACTTCTGTGGCTGCTGCTGTCAAAAATCTCCCTGTTCTACGCCATATATACCCAGAGGGCGCCCTTTATCACGAGCATCTTTTGCCTCCGATTCATCCGGCAACACCACGCTCCTAACGGTCATACCTCACGTACTCCGTGGCAGTCCTCGAGCCCACCATGCCACCTGCAGGGAAACTCAAGATCGATCCATCTGTTTTGGAAGCTCTCGCCCCCGTTTTTATTCCGGCTGAACCCACTCTTAGGAGTGGATATCTCAGTTCTCAGGCCTTCCTACTACTCGCACCCATTCGACAATCATCAAAGCATGCTCATTGGCTAAACCGAATCCCCAAGCTACATTTTCATTTGCGAATCTACGCTTCCGCCTGTCTAGCACATGCTAGCTCCGGAACCGTCGAGCAAGACACATTTTGGGACCAAATACTCTCAAGTCTGGCGGCGCTTTCGTCAAGTCACAGACCGTAGCAGAAGACGAGGCAATACAGGTCGTTCTTTCTGCCTTCTTAAATATAGTGACGAGAATCGAGAGGGGCAGAACCGAGCATGATTCGTCATCTAGTAAAGGGTTTATTGGGTTTTGCGAATTCTGGATGACATTGGCACACTCTGGATATCCTATTGATGCAGGGAGGAGATATCTGTCTCGTCGATCGAGTCGTTGTCCTCGTCCAAGGAAATTCCAATGTTCACCCATCAAATCTACATTCCCCTCCCTCAAAGCTGGTCACCGCATCGATGGGGAACATCGAAGAGCCCGAGGACGGCTGCACGTCCAAGAAAGATTGGGCTGCTCTGGAAGCCCCTCCGTCTCAGTGCTGTCTTCGTTCAAATTCCCACGGATTTGGAGCAGCGTGGATCAGGTTTGTCGTTATCGTGTTGTGTCGGCAACTGAGGAATAATGGAACGATGCGACACAACGATTGCAAGAGACCTTGAAACACCTGCAACACGGGCCACTTTTACGAGCACTGCTAACCTAGTCAAAAAAGTGAAAATGAGGAGTGGGTTCGAATTGGCGGGAAAGTCGACAGAGCGTTGGAGATCAGAAGAGCTAGCATTGGGATTCTCGAATTGTTTCCTGCCGATCCAAGTGACGATATCGATGTCCATGAGGCCGTGGATTGTTCTCTCCTACTCCAGTTTACTTCCAAGTCATGACGCGTTAATAGACCGTGAAACAGGGAAAGATATTGTACAAATCAAAAGCACTATAATACAAAAACGAGTCCCCCAAACAGCAGAAGGAAATCATGTCGTAATGGTCGTTATACAAAAAGCCAGTCAATTCAGCTCCAAGTTGTTTTTAAAAAAAGAAAAATATCCCTCCTCGCACAGCTGATACTCCGCGTACTGTGCTCTCTCCGATCCACAACTCATTCCATCTCTCATCTTAAACGCCTCCTCGCGCCGGTCTCCTCCAGACCCTAACACGCCTAGAACTCAAACAGGGCCAAAGGCACCCCCGGTTTCCAGGTCAAAAGGCTGTAATGGTCTTGTATCGTGACGTACGTGTGCACTAATGGTTCGATCGAGCCCTCGCGAAATGGTATCAACCCAATGATGGCTCGAAAGTGCCTAGGCCGTGTCGGGCAGAGAAAAAAAAAGAAAGACAATCAGCTGCGCTCTAATACCATCTTTATATCCCCGAGCGGCAATTATAGGATCCTTGGCGTTTGTCCCACTGTTCTAGAAAATAACTGAGCGCGTCGGAAGAGTGAAAAGAAAAAGGTTGAGTTACAATACGATCTTCCCCACAGCTAGTCTATTCCAGCAGCTCTTGTGTCTGGCCAACAACCGTCCTGACTTCGGGAAAACGGGGGGTAATCACACAATCGAATGGTAAGGGGTGTCTAGATGACAGGGAAGATTTCATAATCGGCTAGAAGGAGGGGATAATGGACGATACTAACATGCTCATTCCGGGGACGGCGTCGAGGGTATCGGGGATGATCGGGTTCCCTCCTTCGTCCTGCTGGGCAGAAATATTTGCAGCCCATAGGACAGTCGCAAGATTGAGGAAAAGTGAATCATTTGCCAGAAACCGCCCAACACAAATTCTATAACAATAATTAATCAATTCTACTGCAGCAAATGGATCGGGATCGTACATACCTCTGTCCGAAGCCCTGAAAAATGAGGTATCATGGTCAGCATAATCGATCAACAGAATTTGTCGGCGTCTTACAAATGATACATGTCCTATGCGTAGATAATAGTCGACGGGTGAGTACATATATGATTCGGAACATAGTATAGAATAGTGAGTACCTTCTGAAGGAAGCAGGAAGCAAGTGAATCAATGTCTGATAGTCATGCTGTCAGACCAGACACGCACCATCTTTTGTGTCAGCTATGGGTGCAGTAATCTGTCCGTCTGGGCCGATGAAACGGTCCGGATTGAAATCGTCGGCGTCGGCTCCCTAGGATAAAATAAAAATTAGGTGATTTCCTGCAAACAGCATACTACTACCTACATAGATGGTTGGGTCACGGTTCATACTCCTGAACAAATAATCAGGTTTCTTGAGGCGAAAAAATGCGAATATGGAATCGTACCATATGTTGGCCAAACACATCGTTCCTTTTGGGATGAAGAATCCTTCGTACCAGTCATCCTGGGAAAGAAGATAAGTATATTGGTTGTCTGCCAGGAGATGGGAGAAACTTACCTCCATGGTATAATGTGGTACTCCTACGTCACCAAGCATTGGTGAGGATCCGTTATAAGGTTTATCTTTGCCAACGACTCACCGAGAGGACCAACGGGCCGCCAGCGTAACGCTTCTCGGAGAGTAGCACAAATGTAGGGAAGATGATCTCTATCCGCTAGCGTAGGCATGCGAGAGCGACCGATGACCTTGTCCAACTCTTCTTGGCACTTCCTTTGCACTTCTGGATACGCGGTCATCCCCAGCATGAACCAGGACATTACGGCAGCACTCTGTACAGTATGAAAAAAATAGATGATGGTCGATAAAAGACCACTTCTCACCGTCTCAGCCCCGGCAGCACTGATGAACGTTAGCATTGACATAATTCTTAACGTTCTCAAATAGAGAATGATACATACTACATTGTAGCAGCTGTCCACGCAGCTTCTATCTCGCTCAGGCGATGGCGCTCCTGTTCCCGAATAAATGTCCCAGCAAAGCTCGGGCGTTCGTCCCCTTGTTTCTACATGATTGGTCAGCGAGGCCGGAAAAGAGCAACAAATGATGATGATCACAATCCGATTTTCGACTTCACGGAACATGCCAACAAACACATTAGAGTATTCTTTGTGCCGTTCTTCCGCCAGTCTTTTCCAGCTCGCCACCGACGACGGGATATACTTCATCCACGTGAAGAACTCCACGAGATAATTTCCCAGCTGGCCATACTCGGTAGATATGACATTGAATGTGTTTATCTTGACGACAGCCGGATCGTCGATAGATAATACCATGGGGAGGTCATATAGAACGGATAGCGCTGTAGACGCCGACGCTCTGCATCGCAAATGAAGGAAGGCATTGCTTATGGATCGGTTACACCCACCGACAAAATTCCATCTCCCATTTGTGAGGGTTTTGCAAAATGCCATCAATTAGCCTGACAGCTTCCTTTGCATGAAGGGGATAAAACTCGGTCACACGTTTCTTGTTGAGTGCCTCGTGACTGGCGCGACGCATTCTCCGATAACTGTGTTTGTCATCAGTGGTGCATCAAAGATGAAGGGACTCAACGCACATATCATTATACTTCATGATACCAATCGAAATTCCACCAAAGAGGATCTCGCCTAGCACTGGCAGTGATAGTCAGCGGTGGGTAATGGCTGATGACACCATAGGCACTTACTAATCATGCGAGGACGATCGCTATAAATGTGGCCCCGACGATCCAATAGGTCAGTTGTAACCAGATGGGTATTGAGGATGAGGATTCCTTGTCCGCCCATCGTAATGTATATTAAAGGTCCTGGATTGAAACAAAAGTCAGCTTCGCATATCGTGGAAGGTTAGGAGGTGGACATTCCATATTGTTTCTTCCAAACCTCGAACTCCCTCCATGGTGTCTTCGATAGCTGGAAGATGCTACCGAGAAACGGGATACCCCTGGGCCCCGGTGGCAGTTTGCCCTTGGCATAACTCTTGACAGTTCGGATTGCGTAGATTGATATGAGAGCGATAGACACGCAAAGTGCCAGAGGGTGGGCGTGAAAGTTGAGAGCCATGGACAGGACCAAGTCGTTATATGTAAGGAAGGGTGAATGGCTGACCGTCCTTTATATGGCAACCAGCACTGGATTTGCCGAGGCCGGAAGTCGATAATCGAGATCGGAGACCCTCGAGTACGGCGCCATCACCAGCTGACTGCGGGTGATGGACGTAGAGTGATTCAGTGTCAATGCCAGGGGAACGAGAGGAGGGTAAGGCACAGGGGAGTACGTCGGTTGACATCGGCGGTGTTGTGGACCGTATCACAAGTGTAGTCGTGAGTGAAGTGGTGAGACTATGGTTTGTTAGCTGCAATGGTGGAGAGATATGTACATTGTACACAGCTGTTCTTTACGCCTTACAAGGCTCCGGGATGGGGAAGCCGACGAGAGATGAGTGCCTCAAATTCCTTCAAGGACTTCACCGCTAGGGTGGTTTGAACCAAGACGAAACGGCCGGCTCAAGCCGATTATCGGCCGTTGTTCGAAAGGTATACCTATACCAGATAATAGGCCGTGTGGAGTCTTGGAGGTCAAAGCCTCTGAGAACACGGCAGCATTAGCAGGACCAATGTCACAAGGGGAGAGCACACTGGAAGGCTGGGTTGACGGCATTTGTGGAATTCGAAGGAATTATCGACGGAAAGAAGGTGCGGACTCGTGTCTCGCGAACTGGGTTGATAGGCGACGGAGTTCGAGCTGTAGGGTGAGACGGTCTCGTCTTTTCCCTGCGTTCTTCACATTTGTGCTGATAACTCACCAAACTCAAAGGGTTGGCCTCATCTCTGGCTTCCTTCAGGCTTTACCTGTTGACCTCCGCGGTTGACGGTAGCGCTTTCTGATCAGCCGCCGCCAGTCATAAACAAGGACGCGTCGACGTGTTTACTAAGGCATGTGACCGTTTCTTAGTGGCACTTTCATTCGACTGTGACCGTGTCGCTAGCCCACTCCCAGCGGAGTCCCTGAGCTTCGCAGACGACGTCGTTCTTTGGAAGGGACCATCCCAAATAGCAGAACAACGGAATCTACCCACTGCCATGAAGGACATGCAGCTGAAGCGGAAGAGGGTGCGGGAAGGAGATGACTATCCCGTCTGTAATCCCTCTCATCCACCCTCGGGCTGGCTTTGAATCAATTTTACTAAAGGAGCAACATAAAAGTCAGCGACCCCACCGGAAGAAGGCTCATCGCCGTCCAACCCCGCCCGAGCCCGACGTTCAGTTGAACTATGGCAATAAAGTCATTGCGACACGTTCCGCGCAGCCCGCAACCGGTGGAGATCAAGAAAACCAGAGTGTCCCGCGCCATAACCAGCCCGGCGCCACCATGGTTAGAACGGTCAGCTCCCTGGCTTCATATGCTTGAATTCCCGAGTACGATGGGGCAATCTAATCCAATTAACAGGATTCCGTGTCAGAACGCCCCCAAGGCCGATTGTACTCAGGCTAATAGGGCCAGTGATTCGGTCGCGAAAGGAGCCCCATTTGCCCTTCTTTCCAGGACCCCCACCCCCCTCCGTCCCGTCAAAGCTCGGAGTAGTGCGCAATCCTGAAGGGTGCTAAGGGAAGAATTCATTGAGATTCGAGGGCTTCCAGGAAATGGGAATTCCGGCAAAAAGTAGTCTGCTTCAATCTGCACCCACTTTACCATAGTAGTTTCCAACATTCATGTTTACACTAATAAACGCGTCGACAAATTTGAGCGTCTTGGTCGCAGCTGTCTGCATGGGTAATAAGTCTCGCATTCGGTGGCATCTCCATTCTGTCTTTTTGGTCAACATTCGCTGCGCCCTATTTTTCCAAACTCTCCCTCCTCCCCGGACCCTAGGTTTGACACTTGCCCATGCACGGCAAGATTTGTCATTCTTGCACGGATATGCTCCTCCTCACAACACCTCACACATAGTAGACCTCATGACGGAAGCATATGCTAGTAGGGAATAGAACGATGAGTAGGATACTCGAAGGAACAACGTCCAAAATGAATGCAGGATTAATAACGAATTTTACTTGCACGTTCATCGTCTGTGTTGATGGCCGTACTGTCTTCAGTGCCCCCCCTGGAATGCGCCCGCGAACTGGAGGCATACGCAGTGGATTCATTGTCGTCAAACAACACCTCCTCATCTCTAATCCTTCCATCTCTGGTCCGCGACACCGACCTGCTGTTGTTCGACGTCCGGCTCCTGGGCTTCTTCGGCCGTCCTGGGCCATTGATGAAATCCGAAAGGGCAGAAATGGAGCTCTTATTGCTGCGATGTCCGCGAATAGGAACGCGGTAAAAGTCCTCGATCTCGTCGTCCTCATCTTCAGGCAGCGCCGAGCTTTCGTGGGGAAAGCTGTTGTTCAAATCGCCGGTGTATGGCCGGGACAGAGGGAGCGCACGATATGAGCCCATTCGGAGATGTGAAGCATACGAGTATAAAAGGAGGGCGAAATAAATCTAGGGAGGCGTCAGTGGGGGTTTTAGGGATGACGGACTGTGAGGCACTTTGAATAACCATGAAACAACGATGACGGTGGCGGCTGTTCCCTTCTCGTGGTTCCAGATTGCCATCGCAGCGGCTTCACGCTCAGTCTCGGTGATGTGAGTTGCGGTGGAGTTTGCTCCGTCCATCATGGCTTGTTGGGCAACGGAATTTGCGGTCCGGCGGCCGTCATGGGGGGTGTATACCCACCAGATGACGGCGAAGAATACGGTCCAGGAGGTAGAGAAGATATGGTCCGCAAAGAATAGGTGAGCAAAGTAAAGGGTTTGCTTCGGGTCCTCCTGAGGGAATGTAACGTGAATGGTGGTGAGAGGACGTGAGGTTGAGGGAATGGACCTCTTTGACAGCGCGCAGACCCCACCCGAGGCCGACAAGGGCAATGACGGAGTATAGGTAGAGACTGAGCTGTGCAAAGGTTCCGCCAGCGCCGGTCAACATGGCGATCAGGCCATAGACCCCGGCGACCTTGTTGAGGAGCTTTTACGGGTCAGAGAGGTGGGGATATGAGGGACGAAATACACCAACAGCGAAGAGGAGGGCGATGACGACGCCGGTTTTGAGGTCCAGCAGCCCGAGGAATGAGGAGAGCGGCCAGAGTGGACGCAGCATGAGCTTCATGGGAGGGACGGGTGTGTTACGTAAGACCATGGCCAACTACTTTTCAAACCACTCCCAGTCCCACTCGCGTTTCCTCCCCTCCACCTCCGTTTCCACGCCCCCACAGCCCCCACGCTCCCGTCCACCAGCATCCAAGCATTTCTCCACCTCCGTCTCTACAACAACCTCTGCACAACACTCAAAGGATTCGTCCCCCAACACCCCTTCCCCCAACTCAACCGTAGCCGTACATCCGCTCAGAACCACGTATGTTCGTACTCTTTATCATACTAAGTCCGCCTTGTGTCTCCAACCCTTGTTCAGATGGGTCTTCTGGTTCCGGCAGCAACGATCTCCCGGCAACAAAATTATAAGTTATGAAGACGGCATCAAGAAAATATCCGCCTTTAGTTCTGTCCGTCCCTTAAACAACCCAGCCATTCCTCAACTGACGTCCCCGTCTAGGTTGAATCATTCTGGTCACTGTGGACCCATCTGGCTCCGCCTTCAGCATTGCAGCCCACCACAGACTACCTCTTGTTCCACACTGGCGTCCGCCGCCCAGTGTGGGAAGACCCTCTCAACCTAACCGGCGGAAAATGGATCATCCGTCTGAGGAAAGGCGTCGCCGATCGTCTATGGGAGGATCTCGTCATGGCTATCATCGGTGACCAGTTTGACGGGTGTCGTGCCCCGGAAGACCACGAAGTCTCCGCAAACTGGGACGACAAGAGCGACGGCAGCGGCACTGAGTGGCCTGAGATTTGCGGGTGTACGATCAGCGTGAGACAGAGCGAGGATATTCTCACTTTGTGGAACAGGTTCGAGACCGATGTAAAAATTCGCGAGAAAATTAGGTATGCGTCGCGTATCTCAAAAAACGACCCGGCTAAAATGTCCATCTTGGGTAGGGACACCCTGCGGAAGGTCCTCAACCTCCCTGCCTCGACGATCATGGAGTACAAGACTAATAATGGCAAGTGTTTTCGCGCCGGAAAAAGACTTCAATAACCTTTGTGCAGATTCGATACATGACAAGCCTGGTTTTCGTAATTCTGCTATCGACCGCTCGACGCTCCATTAATGGAATCGGGGTTAGACGGGTGTTGGGATGCGTTCATGAGTGCGATAGGTCTACTTGGGTCTTGTTACTTGTCGGATCAGCCTTTCATGTCAACATGATAGGAGCAATGGGAGCACGTCTCATGACTTGTTATAAACCGCTTACTCAGGCCCTCGTCCCGGCTACCGTACTTATAAGCAGACGTCGCCCACCTCTTTCAGCGCTTTCGCATCTCAGAAATATGACCACTATCAGCAAATCAGACTCGGAGTGGAGAGCCGTTTTGTCGCGGGAGCAGGTACTTTGACACCGCAGCTGCGACCGAACTCGACGCTCTAATCCATGTAGTTTAGAATCCTGCGCCAGAAAGGAACGGAGCAGGCTGGAACGGGCGAATATGAAAAGAACAAAACCTACGGAGTGTACAACTGCGCGGGGTGTGGAACCCCCCTGTACAAGAGCACGACTAAATTCGATGTCAGTTTGCAAGGTTTTCTTAAATCGCGTCATTAAGAGAGTTTTCAGAGCGGCTGTGGTTGGCCTGCCTTCTTTGACGGTGGGGACTTGACGACCTAGGTTTGACCTGCATGCTCAATCCCCCGGTTATGTGGACAGCCATTCCGGGCGCTGTCACTAGACATGAAGACAGTTCCTATGGAATGGTCAGGATCGAGATTGTGTGTACGGCTTGTGGTGGACACCTAGGCCATGTTTTCAAAGGCGAAGGATTCAAGACTCCGAGTGGGTTGCCGCCGTCATTGGATTGTCCTCGTGTGTTGACGTGCCTGTTTAGCGAATGAACGGCACTGTGTCAACTCGATCTCGTTGAAGTTTGCAGAAGATGAGAACCCGCCCCCCAAAGAAGAGACGTCTGTATGGTCCGTATGTATCATTTCATGACCTGTCATTGGTCATAATAGTCTTGGTAGAGATATTGAAACCAAGCTCGGTCTTGCGCTGGAACTATAGTACCGTTGTGAATAGCCAGGAATGGAGTGATGTATAAATGATATCCGCAACAAAACAAGAAGACGGACGTGAAGATTGTCGTAAGAGGGTAAAGTAGATAATATAGTCCTTGTGGCAGGGCAAATCACAGATCCTGCATACTCGCTTCAAGCTCCTGCAACTCCGCCTGTGATTTACGGTACTTTTCGGCCGCTTCCTATGAAATCGCAACAGTGTAAGATGAGACGGTAGATGACAAGAACGAGCGACGCACCTCGTACTTCTTCTCCCAATTATCGCGCTCCTGTTCTGCGCGTTGTACCTGTCTTTCAAAATGCTCCGCCTTGACATCGACCTGACGCAGCCTATATCGGTCGATCAGATGGGATGATCAGTGAGTTGCTGAAGAGATACGAGATCGGCCGAGGGATGCGTACTTCTCGACGGTCTCCTTCACGTTCTTCTCTGCCGCATCTAGCTCCTCTTCCAAAAGTTGGACTTTGCGTGTCAAGGCTTCGTTGGACATCTTGGACTGCTCCCCCTCCGCCGATGCGCGCTTGGAATCAGTGAGATTGGCCTCTGCCTTGTCGAGTTCAGTCTCAAGGACGCCTAGTCTGTGCTGGAGCGAGGTGATTTCGTGTTCCTTCTCGGAGATGATCTGCTCGTATTTCTTGTTCTTGGCCTCGGCATCCTCTGCGCGTGTGACGGCGTTGTCTGCCTCGACCCGCAGCTGATTCATTTTCTGTAGGAGAACGATCAACATGTCTGCAAGGTGTAGTTGGATGCATCAAACGAGCCTCTTTGATTCTTTCAGTCATGATGAAGTGAAGTGGCGAGAATGCAAACGGTGTCGAGTTGAAATGCGAGAGTTCGCCGTTTGGAGATGAGATGGACTGTTTACGTAATTACAACATGTCCTCGATACTCTTCTGCAGCACGTCGTATTTCGCCTCCATCTCCTGCGCGTCCTCTCAGATGAACAATAGTGCAATGAAAGACGGTGCTCGACACGAACCAAGCATTCCCCTTCAAAAAACGCGCTTTCGCCGTCGACACGCACGAGAACGTTGTTCAGATCCTCCACCCTCATCTCGGCCAAGGCGATTCTACTTTCCATCTCGGTATTCTGGCAACGGGAGAATAGATGACACTATAGGGCCCTACCTTTCGTCGAGTTCTCGCAACTTCCGCCTCATTGAATCCCACCTGTCCCTTAGGTGGATAAATCTCCGCGTCGCTTCCAGCCGCGCACGCAGAGACGCCAGTTGTTCATCTTTGTTTTGCAGCTGGGTTTCCAGAAATCTTGTCTCGAGCTCTGCGTCCTTCCTTCGCGTGACGTTCTTGTCCAGCTCGACTCGCAGGTTGGTCAGAGACTGTGTGGAGGTGAATGGCGGGCAGAGATGGAAGCTAATAAACTCTGGTACCTGTCGGATGCCTTGCATTCTAGATGGAAAAGCAGAAAAACATACATAATTCAGTTATTAGGAGATGTCACTTTCAGGGAAGATCAGATTCATATTCATTCATTGATCGTGGGAAGAACCCGATAGTCGTTCGCGAGATCCCACTGAACGACCTCGACCACTCGTTCCTGACTGCCTTATCCAATCTCCAGCTACGGACCGCCATGGCTGCCACTATCCCACAGGAAGGTAGACTCAACCCCCCTTTTCGTTGCAGTTTACTTATCATCTTTCGTCATATCCTAGAATTGCCCATCCTCGAGGCCGTCATCAAGTCCGCATTTCCGTTCTCCCACTTGCCATTATTAATACCCGCATTTCCAGCATACGTAATAGACTCACAGCCCTCAAGAAGAATCGAGCAGAGTTCGTCAAAGTATCCGATGTCAATTCGCTTTATCAGGCCGTCGTCAAACAGAGTGCGTCTCTTCCAATCCTGCCCCCCGACCTAGTCTCACGTTCATTCCAGTCACGAAACTCAACGACGTTCGCGACGACAACACGACATACAACAATCGATTAGACACCACACTCGCCGATGTCTTCAGTCTGCTCTCTTTGTTCTATCTCACCATCGGAAGGACAAAGGACACCCTTGCCACATATTGCCAAATCGCTTCCATGAGGGTCAGTAAAGCCACCGCTATCACGATCACTGAGCCTACACTCTCGTCACACAGCAAATATTGAACCACATGAACGAATCCGCCGTGTACAACGAATCCGACCTTGCACCTTTCCATAATCGGTTGACCGAGCTGCGCCACATCATCCAGCAGGACGCCGAAAGCGGTAAACACCCCAAATCGCTTATCAAGCTGTTGGAAAGGCAATTGAACGAATGCGGTACACTCGTTTTACTTGTCAGCGTTGGAATATTTAAATTTAAATCCTGGCCCAGAGGCTATCGTTCGGTCGCTGCTGGAGTCGCTCGCTGTTCTTTCTGTCGAACTGGTCCCGATCCACCGGAAGCTAGTGACCATAAGAAGGCAGCTTGTGGCGCTCGCCGCTAAAGAAGGTTCACATAAAGCCGAACTCAAGTCGCTTCAGGAGGAGGTCCGAAAGATTGAATCGTTGAGTACCTATTCTCAAGTCTGTTACCATCTTCCCCTCTCGGAGCAAATCTCCTTTGTAGAGAATACTGACTTGTAACATCTTTGTATTGGACTCACAGGGCGCGTGTGGACGGCAATTTCCTGGGTCCAGGTGGCATCGTGCCTGCCTCGCAAGCGTTGTGCTCCTCTCTTTTAGAGGAATGCTTTGAGATCTCTCAAGAGATCAAGGCCAGCGATGACTCGAAACAAGTAGCGACATCGCTGAAACCGATATACGATCGTTTAAGCGACATACGCGCGGAGCTCGAGAGTCTTGTGCTGACGCGCAGATGGACCTTGAGAGAGACCGACTTGTTCAACTATTCTCTGAGTCTGCAGGAAATCGATAAGATGCGGGTTGACGGCAAGTTCGTGGATTCTGAAGGTGAACGACCGCCAGGACAATATGTAAGTTGGTCCCATCCGATGGAAGAAAAACTTTTTGGCCAACAAGAGCAGGTTCTTTTGTACCTGTTGAGACGATGCTACGGCTTTATCTACCGTCTCCTATCGTCAAGCGAACCTGTGTCTGAGGAACTGATGCCAATAGTATGTTTCGAATCGGTGCGCATCGCCGTACTGCTTTCTCACTTGGTTATATAGGCCAACAAGCTGTCGACCGTCAAGAAATGCCTGAACGAAGTGCTCAAATTTGGTGGCCCTTTCAACCCCCGTGATCTCTATCCGGTGCGTGCTTTTTCATCCAGATCCCCTCCTCTCAGCGCCTTCCTTCGTCTGTCGATCCACGTCGTAGAATCTGTTTGCTGATCAGCTGAACTCTACCTCTGCACTTTTGATTCCTAGTATCAACTGGCACTGTTCCAAATCGATTCTATGCGCCAAGATGGGAGGTTTATTGGGGCAGATGGGACCATCCCTGAGGGACAAGGGGTGCTCATGGCTCACTTGAATGAGTGCCATGAACTGGTTGAGATGGTTCGTTCTTTTACTTGAGTTCCGCGTGCATCGATTTTATCATTTACTTGGATTTTAGTTGAAAGAGGCGATGGACGAGAACGATGATGAGGACGAGGAAGAAGGCAGTTACATGGACGAAGACGACGAAGACGACGACGACATAACGGACACGTTGAGTTGAGGGACAATCGTCATTATTACTTGGAATTTATCATTTTCTTCGCTTTTTTATGATATATCACAGCGTTCAGAGGTATAATGAACGATCAAGCACTACTGAATACAGTAGCTGAAAGGAGACGGCCTTGTGCCCTATGTTCGCCTATTCCGACTGGGAGTAGGCTCCTGTGAAAGAGCGGCTGTATGGGGAAAGTCAGCCGTCAATAACGAGACCATGTCCGTCTTGGTTGTCATTCCAGTCAATTCCCCGGCCTGCGTGAACAATATACGACGAAGATTCTATGGGTCGGTTAGCCGAGGACAAAAGCGAAGCATGATGGAAAAGACATACCAGCTTCTGGAACATGTTCACGACGAGCTCTAGTGGAACTTCTTTACGAAGCTGTAGCACGGCTTCTTCTAAGCAATCCGAGACATCCATTCGACTTGCTATGGACGATGTGGAGTCTTGGATTGAAAAAGTGCATTTCTTCGAGCGCTCCAACACATCCACGCCATCTGGATTGTTTTTAGAAGAGGTACACGGCGAATAAGAATTTCGTTCTACAAACCGATTGCTCGTTCCAGCTTTGCTTTCGTAGCGAATCCAATGAGTTTCTGGCCTCGAAGTACAGGAAAGCCACTGAAATTGTTGGTGTTTAAAAAAAGGCCTGAAGATGATGATCAATCTTCTGGCAAGATACACGAAACTGAACGTACCCATCTCCCCCACCTCTAGCTCTTCATCTTGTATAACCACCAATGCTTCCAAAGGTTTCATGATATTTGCGCCTGTTTCGCCCTTGTCATGATAGTGGGCAGGGGGGACCCAGGGATAGTTGCGCATTGCAATCCAGACAGTATAAATTCCATTCTTCCCCAGAGCATCACCGACCCACTTGGATGTCATCACGCATATCATTATGGGAAGAACGTGAGATAAAGCGCCTGTCAACTGAGTGGTGTGCTCTTGAGAGTGTATATAGGATCTCGGGTAGTAGACTAGCGCACCTCAAAGACAATGACAACGAGGGAAACTGGAAAAGGATATTTGAATGTGGGTCGGAAAGTGCTCGCAGTGCTTACTTGTCATGCGTGTTACACCTCCCAGCATCGCGGAAGCACCTAGCACTGCGTAAAAACCAGGTGATATGCATCGGTCTGATGGATCTGGGGGGCAAGCCAGAAATATCCAAGCTTTGGGATAAGTGTGATGCAAGCCTTGACTAGCCTACCTTTCAGCAGATGAAAAGACAATAAATCATTCGACAGTACGCACGTAATTAATCCAACCGCGCGGCCAAGGCATGCCCCGATAGCTATCGTCGGTAAGAATATTCCCGCCGGTATCTAAAAAAAGGGGAGCTTGTTATCTTATGCAACGTCGTGAGGGAATGCAATGCGCGTACCATCATCCCAAATGTCCATGCAGTTAACCCGAGCTTGATCATGGCGGTTAAGATCAACAAGAATACATTTTCCCAAAGGGCTGTGGGGCTGTAGTTCATTCATACAGAGAGATTCACAAAAGACACTTAGATGCTCACTTGCAAAGGCCATGATAGTCCCCTTTGGCAGGATCGCATTCTTGGAAAAGATTGGCAACTAATTCGGAGGATTGTACCCTTGGATGCTGTTCATGTTTCAAATAAGAAATTTTCACTGAGGTACCGACCTAGTGAAGACAACCTTAGAACAGTCGCATTAGGAACGAAAGAACGAAGGAAAGAGATGAACACTAACCAGATAACTAAAGCCGGCCGTTAAAGCACTGACGCAAACGACTTCAAGGACTGGCCAGTCCTTGATATAGCTGCTCCGGCGATACAAGGCGACCCCAATGTTTAGCTTTATCAAAAGGGATCCAAGCACACCCTAGCAACAGCATTGGATCCTTTCCATTCACCGAGAAAGTTGTGAACAACATACACCGATCACTCCGAGACCGACCCATGGGATCTGGAATGGACATAAGAAGATACATGAGTTCAGCCACATGATACCTCACCAACTCAAAGGCTCGCCATTTATCGACGGCATTCGTAACCTAGGCTTGTCAGAGGATATAGCGGTGGGCAGGGAGACCATACTTGGAAGAGGACAAGCTTTCCCGTGCCGAAGGGATTCACCCATTGTAACCCAACGGCCGCCACAGCCGATGCTACAAAGCCTCGCCACATGACATCTGTCTCATTCGCAAAGGCATCCAGCTCTGAGGAAGATGAAATTGAATGATTGTTGCCTGCAGGTTGAAAAACGTACCCTCGAGACCGAACAAAACGCCGCCCAAAGGACTACCGAAAGCTACCGAAACACCAGCAGACGCCGCCGCCGCAAGGAGTTTCCGTTTCTGAGCTGCGATGGAGTTGAGACTTGGGGCATAGTGAACGAAACCGCCATACCCCCGTTATTTTTGAATTGTTTGAAGAAACGAGAAAGGGCGAATGCCATGCAACATGCAACATGAACCAGAGGGCCCTTCACAGACGTGAGTCATTTGATGGAAAATGGAGTGCTGGGAACAACCTCTTTCCCAAGAGATAACCCCGAAGCAACCGCCAGAGCCAATCCGAGAGCCTTGGTCAGAAGTGTCCAAGGAGTGAGGAACGCGTCAAAAACGTAGCCGCCAAGGATCTGCGTAAATTGTAAGCGTCCTAAAAACTAAACACTTTTCTGCCGGCATACTGCTTTGATTTCCGGTACTGTAAACCGAGCACATGAGTAATGATTAGGAACATAAAGTATATCCGACTGCTCACTTCCGGTGTGAAATGCGCTGACCGGAAACATTCTTAGCATAGCCCAGAATCTTACAAGAACACTCACTATGGTGCATAAGTTTCCACAAGGACTGCAGAAGTTCCGGCAAAGGCAATCTGATAGGTAATTATTTTTAAGGTCACAGAAAGACAGGATATCTTTACTTACAGCCAGAATGACATAAATAAAACACTGGAGTAATGACTGGGCAAATATGGATCTGACATTGAGAAATTGGCTCCACGTCAACCATTCGCGACACTGTTCTCCGGCTGAAGAAGGTTGTTATATAGCTTCAAATTTGATGTCAGGAAATTGCGCACCATCCAAACCAGTACAGCATGCTACTTGGTTGTAGAAGAAGCCATAACTGCAACGTCCCTCGCGGAGATCCGCAAGCCTTTCAAAGGTCCGCGGATTTGTTAATTATAGATATTCTGAGGATATAACGCACCACTTGACAAGGACATCCAACCACGCGCCGGTGATGCCAATTCCAAGACCAGTCATAATGACTACGAGCCAGAGACGCGAAGATTCCAGTAGGGGAAGAAGAAGTCCTTGAGCACCAGGTTTTGAACGAAGAAGATAATTTCTTTCACGTTCCTTTGCCTCTTCCTGCAGCCAGTCGATAGAGGTGCCGTCCGCATATTGTACAGAAGACTTGGCGTGCCTTGCCGTCAATTGACCGTCCTCGGTTAGCTCGTACAATTCTTCCTCATGGAGAGGCGCTTCCCTGCGAGGCGCCATTAAACGGATGATGGCAATGACGAGGAGTGTTTAGTCCCAAAGGTCATGCCAAACCGACATGCCAATGTCAACTTTCATGGGATCACTGACTGCACCAGAACCGTCGGCTGCGCTCAGCAATGGCGGTGAATCTTTCATGTCTGCAACCCTCATGGCACCTTTGAACGAGCTACAAGCGCTGGCCCACACCCTTTTCCATTCCCTCTCTCCCGTTCAAACGAAACCTCCACCTGCCCCACCACTCTCGGCCTTTCTGCAGTGCGATGACGCTCTATCTTCTGCGGTGAATTTGGCACAGAAACATCAAATTAAGCAG
>Ga0307516_10000186_pt1 | contig 80753 bp, 80 predicted proteins | sample 19_EM_MG_FD_203310 | JGI IMG/M metagenome (GOLD analysis project Ga0307516, IMG submission 203310) | Populus trichocarpa ectomycorrhiza microbial communities from riparian zone in the Pacific Northwest, United States - 19_EM | ecosystem: Host-associated > Plants > Roots > Unclassified | place... | reverse complement strand
ACGGTCTGCGGGCGGTGCACGAGCGCGGCATCGTGCACCGCGACATCAAGCCGGCCAACCTGCTGATCCGCCGCGACGGCACCCTGCTGATCACGGACTTCGGCATCTCGCGGACCTACGACGGCACGCAGTTGACCGCCTCCGGCGCGGTGCTGGGCACGCCGACGTACCTGTCACCCGAGCAGGTGCTCGGCCGGCCCGCCACCGGCCTCAGCGACGTCTACTCGCTCGGGCTCGCCGCCTACGAATGCCTCGCCGGGCGGCGCCCGTTCGAGGGGGACAACCCGTACGCGGTGGCGCTGCAGCGGTTGCAGACGTCGCCGCCCCCGCTCGGCGCGGACATCCCCGGCCCGGTGCTCGCCGTGGTCGAACGGGCGCTGGCCACCGACCCGGCGCACCGCTGGCAGTCGGCGGCGGCGATGGCGGACGCCGCCCGCGCCGCAATCGACCTCCGGCCGGCCCGTCAGCAGTCATGGCGAACCGATCCGACCCCGGCCCCGGAGCCGCGGAACAGCGCGCCGACCCCGCCTCCGTCCCTGGGGCATCCGATGTCTGCGCCGCCGGCTGGGCCTGCGTCCTTGGGGCGTCCGGTGTCTGCGCCGCTGGCCGGGCCCGCGTCCTTGGGGCGGCCGGTTTCCGTGCCGCCGGCTGGGCCTCCGGCAACCCGGCGCCGCCTGGTGTTGCTCGTCGCGGTCCTGCTCGTGGTCGTGGTCGGTGGCGTGGCGACCCGGCAGCTGCTCGGGCCCGGATCCGACGGCAAACCGGGATCCGGTTCCAGCGCCGGACCCGTGGCCGGGGCCGGCCCGAGTGGCGCGTCCGCCCTACCGGCGGGCTTCGTCACCTGCGGCACGATGTTCTGCCCGGCCGAGCCGATGTGCTGGGCGGGAACCGTCGCGAGCAGCGGCCTGGCCTACTCCCCACGCGTGCGCGCCTGCACCGGGTTACACGCCTGGGAGACCTTCGCGGCGACCATCATGCCGCGCGGCCTCCGGCGCAGCGAGGAGGACAGCCTCATCAAGCGCAAGGACTTCGCGGCCGCCTGCTCGGCGGAGGTGATGGCCGAGCACAGCCGCGACACGGAAAAGACCGACGGCTGGCGTCTGGATGCCTGGCCGATCGAGGTGCCCGGCACCGACCTGCGCCTGGTGCACTGCCTGGCTGCCCCGGAAGAGGGCGGAGACACCTCCGGCTCCGTGTTCTCCTGACGAGGACCAGCCCGTAGACGCGGCGACCGCCGTGTCCGCGCGCCGGCCAGCGGCCAGCGGCCCGTTCCGCAGCTGGTAGGTGGCCTCGACCCGGCCCAGTCCTTCCGTGCGGTGGGGCACCAGCAGCGCCGGCCGGCCGCCGGCGGCGGTGGTGAGCAGGTCCGCAACCAGCGTGACCCGCACGCCGATCGTGTTGGTCCCGGGCCGCGGCGGCCCCAGCGCGGGCCCCGGCGACGTGCGTGCCGGCACCGGCGGACGCAGCGTCGACGACCCCGCTCGCACGGTCCGCCCACGAAATGGTTGGTGATCGGGCTGGCGGCGGATCCGGCTTTAGGATGGACGCGTGTCCGACGACGGGAGTCGGCCCGCACGGGTCGAGGACGTGCACGAGCTGGCTTCGGCCATGCCACACGTCACCGTCGAGCACGGCACCCAGGACAATCCGGTCTACCAGGTGGGCGGAAAGTCGTTCGTCTTCTTCCGCAACCCGCGGCCGGACGCCGCTGACCCGGTCACCGGTGAGCGCTATCCGGACGTGATCGTCTTCTGGGTCGAGTCCGAGACGGACAAGCAGGCGCTGGTCCGCGACGAGGCATCACCGTTCTTCACCACCAGCCATTTCAACGGCCACCCGTCGGTGCTGCTGCGGGCCGGCCGGATCGGCGAGCTCAGCCGTGCCGAGCTGGCCGAGGTGGTGCAGGACGCGTGGTTGTCCCGCGCCTCGGCGCGCAGGGCGGCAGCCTGGCTCGCCCGCGCCCACGACGCGGGTCACCCGCCCGGCCCGTAGCTCATACTGCTCGGCGACCCGATCCAGCCCCTCGGTGCGGTGGGTGAGCAGCAGCACGGTCCGGCCGCCGGCCGCGCCGAGCAGGTCGGCCATGAGCGCGGCGGCGCCGGCCTCGTCCAGCCCCTCGGTCGGCTCGTCCAGGATCAGCAGGTCGGGGTCGGCCAGCAGGGCCCGCGCGGTGGCCAGCCGGCGGCGCTGTCCCCCCGAGACGGTGCTGCCGCCGGTGCCGAGCCAGGTGTCCAGGCCCTGCGGCAGGCCGGCCAGCCAACCGTCGAGCCCGACTCGGGCCAGCACCGCCCGCAGTTCCGCATCGGTGGCACCCGGCCGGGCCAGCCGCAGGTTCTCCCGGACCGAGGAGGCGAACACGTGGTCCGCCTCGTCACCCACCAGCGCGCCGCGGCCCACACCGGTGACCGTCCCGGCGCCCGGGTCCAGCAGCCCGACCAGCACCGCGGCCAACGTCGACTTACCCCCACCGGACGGCCCGAGCACGGCAACCCGCGAACCGGCCGGCAGATCCAGGTCAATGCCGCGCAGGGCGGGCGGCCGCGCGGGATCCCACCCGGCGACCAGCCCACGAACCCTGATGTCACCGGCCACGCCCGCGGACCGAGCCAAGATCGACCCGGGCTGGATCGACTCGGGCTGGATCGACTCGGGCTGGATCGACTCGGGCTGGATCGACTCGGGCTGGGCTGATCCGGGCTGGGCTGATCCGGGCTGGGGTGATTCGGGCTGGGCTTCGGGCTGGGGTGATTCGTGCTGGGCTGACTTGGGCTGGGCTGACTTGGGCTGGGCGGTGATCTCCGCCAGGCGGGCCCGCGCCCCGGCCGCGCGGCGCCGGGCGACGACGGCGTCGGGCAGCGCGGCGACCGGTTCGCCCAGGGCGACGACGGCGAGCAGCAGCACGGCGGCCCACTCGGCGGCGAGGCTGCTGCCGACGGTGACGGCGGCCGTACCGGTGACTGCGACGCCCCAGCCGAGCAGGCTGAGTCCGGCGGCGGCGCCGGCGGAGCGGGCCGCCCGGGCCTCGAGCCGGGCCAGGAGCCGGCTGCGCCGATCCGGTACGGCCAGCGCGTCGTCACCGGCAACGGCGAGTTCCTCGACGCCCTCGACGGTCTCCACGATCGCGTCCCGCAGCTCGGCCCGGGCCCGGCCGGTGGCCGCCTCGATCCGGCCCGCCTGCCAGCCGGCCAGCGCGGGGGCGGCGACGGCGCTGATCAGCAGCCCGGCGGCCAGGGGCAGCGCGACCGCGGGCAGGACGAGCACGGCGACGCCGGACACCACGGTCAGGGTCACGGCCGCGGCGACGCCGGGCAGCCGGCCGCGCAACAGCCCGTCGACCCGGGCGTCCACATCGTCCCCGGCCCGGGTCAGCAGATCGCCGCGGCGATGCAGCCGGGGCCCGGGCACCCGCGGGACGAGGTCGGCGAAGACCCCAGCCCGCCACTCACCGAGCCGGGCGAACGCGACCTCGTGCGAGACCAGCCGTTCGAGGTAGCGCAGCAGGGGCCGGGCGACGGCGCTGCCCCGGACCAGCACGACCGCCGTCGACAGGGTCAGCACCGGCGGCCGGGTGGCGGCCCGGACCAGCAGCCAGGCGGCGGCCGCGGTCAGCACGATCCCGGCGAGCCACGACGCGGCGCCCAGGGCCACCGCGGTCCCAGGCTGCCGCGCGAGCCGGGCGGCAGCCCGCGCGGACAACGAGGCCCGCGCCGCACTCCCGGCGGGATTGGTGGTCTGGGCCGGATTGGTGGTCTGGGCCGGATTGGTGGTCTGGGCCGGATTGGTGGTCTGGGCCGGATTGGTGGTCTGGGCCGGATTGGTGGCTTGGGCCGGATCAGTGGCCCGGGCCGGATCGGTTTCGTTGCCGAGCCCCGGGACGCCGGTCTCCAGCCGGCCGGATGGCGATGGCAGGCCCGGGGCCGGGGGAGTCACGTCGATGATGCGGTCGGCGGCGGCGAGCAGGCCGGGCCGGTGTGCCACGACCAGCACCGCGCAGCCCCGGGCGGCAGCGGCCCTGAGCTGCGCGATCACCAGGCGTTCGGCGTCCGCGTCCAGGTGCGCGGTGGGCTCGTCGAGCAGCAGCACGGCGGGGTGCCGACCGGCCGAGCGCAGCACGGCGGCGAGCGCGAGCCGCTGCCGCTGCCCGGCGGAGACCCCGGCACCGTGCTCGCCGAGCACCGTCGCGGGATCGAGTTCGGCGTCCAGCCCCACCGTGCGCAGCGCCTCCCGCACCGTGTCCGGGGCCAGCCCTGGAAACACGTCGCTCACCGTCCGGACGTGCGGCAACATCGGCCGCTGCGGCAGGTAGAGCAGTCCGGGTCCGCAGAGCTCGACGCGGCCGGTGACCGCTGGTTGCAGCCCGGCGAGGACCCGCAGCGTCGTGGTCTTCCCGGCGCCGGACGGCCCGCGCAGGGCGACCAGTTCCCCCTCGCGGACGGCCAGCGCGTCGAGCGCGAGCGCGAGCGCGTCCACGGTGGCGTCCAGGTGCCGCACCCGCAGCCGGGCGGCGAACACGGCCGGCCGCTCGCCACCGGCGCCGAAGCGCCCCTCCCGGTCGGCGTCCAGCACCGCATCGATGGGAAGCAGAGCGGCAGCAGGCGCCGCGAGGATCTCGTCGACGTCCGCGATGACCGCCGACGCGTCGGCGCTCGCGTGGTATCGCGCCGCCATCTCGCGCAGCGGCCGGTACACCTCGGGCGCCAGCAGGATCACCAGCAGCGCCGGTCCGAGCGCCAAATCCCCGGCGGCCACCCGCAGCCCGGCCTCGACGGCGATCAGCCCCACCGACAGCGTCGCGACCAGGTCCAGCGCGGTCGAGGACAGGAACGCGACCCGCAACACCCGCATGGTCGCGCGCCGGTGCCGGTCGGTCAGCTCGCGGACCACTGTGGTCTGCCGCGAAGCGCGCCCGTACACCCGCAGGGTGGTCAGCCCGCGCACCACGTCGAGGAAGTGGCCCGCCAGCCGGGCATCCGCCTGCCAGGCCCGCTCGGCCCGCGCCCGGGTCGCCCAGCCGATCAGCGCGCCCAGCACCGGGATCAGCGGGAGCGTCACCAGGGCGATCAGCGCCGAGGCCGGGTCGGTGCCGGCCATCGCGACGATGACCAGCGGCGGCAGCGCCACGCCCAGCACCAGCGCGGGCAGGTAGCCGGAAAACCACGGCCGCAGCGAGTCCAGGCCGCCGCCGAGCACCGCCGTCAGCCGGTTGCCGCCGAAGCGGGCCATCCAGGCGGGGCCGTGGCGCAGGGCCGCCGTCAGCGCCGAGCGGCGCAACTCGTCGGTGACCGCGGCCGCCGTGCGCTGGGCCACCACCTGCTCCGCCCAGGTCAGCGCAGCCCGCAGCACGAAGGCCCCGGCCAGCAGCGCCAGCGCGTCGTGGCCGGTGACGATCCGGGCCAGGGCGACGGCGACGGCGACCGTCGCGGCCGCCTGGCCGGCGCCGAGCAGGGCCAAAACCCCGATTCCGGTACGGCTGGTGCGCGCGTGCCGCAGCAGCCGCGGGTCGAGCGGTCCCCGGCTCGCCCCGGCCCGGCCGGTCACGGCTGGGCCTCCTTGGTCATGCCCTTGTGGCCCTCGCCTGCGAGGTTGTCTGCGGGCGGTCACGACGGCACCCGCTCGCTGGCGACCCGGCGGCGGAACACCCAGTACGAGAAGGCCTGGTAGACCAGGACGCCGGGCAGCACCACCACGCCGACCACGCTGATCAGCCGCAGCGCCGAGTCGGTGGCCGCCGCGCCGCCCATGGTCAGCGACCAGGCCGGGTTCAGGGTGCTGCGCAGCACGACGTCGCCGTGCGCGGTGAAGACCGCCGCGACCGCGCCCGCGATGCTCAGCGCCGTACCGCCGAAGGCCAGCGCTTCCTGGCCGCTGCGGGCGACCATGGCGATGCCCACGCAGAGCACGGCCGCCACCAGCACCGGCCGCGACTCGGTGCCGAAGCCGATCGCGGCCAGGACCGCGGCGCCGCCGGTGGCCAGCGCGATGCCGAGCCGGCGGGCCCGCAGGTGCACCGGGCCGGTGGTGCGCAGGGTCAGGAACATCGCGCCGATCAGCAGCGCGGCGAACAGGGCCGCGACCGCCCCGGCCAGGGCCGGCCAGCTCAGCAGCGGCGCGGTGCTGCGGCCCAGGCCCGTACCGGTGACCTGGCCGTCCGCGCCGAGCGCGAGGCCGTGGGTGAGCACGCCGAGCACGGCGCCCCAGAGCAGCACGATGCCGGCCGAACTGGCCGCCAGGGCCGCGTCGCAGCGGCGGCGCCAGCGCGGTCCGTCGCCTTTGCCGCGGAATTCCAGGGCCACGCCGCGCACGGCGAGCAGCAGCAACAGCGCCGCCATCGGCAGGTAGAGTCCGGAGAGCAGGGCGGCGTACCAGTCGGGGAAGGCCGCGAAGGTCACGCCGATCGCCGCGACCAGCCAGACCTCGTTGCCGTCCCAGAACGGGCCGACAGTGCGCACGACCGCGCCCCGCTCGTGGTCGTCGCGGCCGACGACCGGGGCGAGCAGGCCGACGCCGAAGTCGAAGCCCTCCAGGACGAAGAACAGCACCCAGCAGAGCACGACGAGCGAGAACCAGACGGTGACCATGGTCGCTCCTCAGTAGACGGGGACGGGTTCGCGTTCGCTCTTCTCGTCAAGAGGAGCGACGGCGAGCGGTTGCCGGGACAGGTGGCGGACCAGGCGCAGCCAGACGACGGCGAGGATGCCGTAGACGACGGCGAAGCCGATCAGGGAGACGAGCACCTCGCCGCGGGTCAGGCCGGGGGATATCCCGTCGGCAACCCGGGAGATGCCGAACGCGAGCCAGGGCTGGCGGGCCGTCTCGGTGAAGATCCAGCCGAACGTGTTGGCGGCGGCGGGCAGGATCGGGATCAGCGGCAGGAAGCGGGTCAGCAGCCGGTGGGCCGGCCGGTCGCGGCGGGTGCTCCACAGGTAGTACGCGGCCACGGCCGCCGCCAGCATCCCGATGCCGATCATCAGCCGGAACGTCCAGAACGCCACCGGGATCATCGGTATGTAGCTGCCTGGGCCGAACTGCGCGGCGTACTGGGCCTGCAGGTCGTCGATGCCCTGCACGGTCGCGCCCGGGTCGCCCTTGGCCAGGATGGAGAGCAGGTTGGGAATCTCCAGGCTGAGGAACGGTGCGCCGCCCTCCGGGTTGCCCAGGGCGAAGACCGAGAAGGGCGCGCCGGTGGTGGTCGCGTACAGGGCCTCGGCGGCGGCCATCTTCATCGGCTGCACCTCGGTGATGACCTTGCCGAGGTGGTCGCCGGTCAGGGCGGTCAGCGCGCCGCCGGCCAGCGTCAGCCACGCGCCGAGCCGGGCCAGCGTACGGAATGCCGCCTCGCCGCCGGCCCGCAGCCGCCAGACGCCGATCGCGAGCAGCAGCGACCCGCCCGCCATGACCGCGCCGGCCAGGGTGTGCGGGAACGCCGCCAGGTTGACCTTGTTGAGCAGCAGCGCGCCGAAGTCGTCGAGGTGCGCCCGCCCGGTCACCGGGTCCAGCGAGTACGCGACCGGGTTCTGCATGAACGAGTTCGCGGCCAGGATGATGAACGCGGACATCACGGTGCCGAGCGCGACGACCACGATGGTGGCGGCGTGCAGCTTGCGCGGCAGCCGGTCCCAGCCGAAATACCAGAGCGCCAGGAACGTGGCCTCCAGGAAGAACGCGAGCATGCCCTCGATGGCCAGCGTCGGGCCGAACACGTCGCCGTAGAAGCGGGCGAAGTTGCTCCAGCCCATGCCGAACTGGAACTCCTGCACCAGCCCGGTGACCACGCCGACGGCGAAGGTGACGATGAGCAGCTTGCCGACCAGCTTGGTGAGCTGCAGGTAGTGCTCCCGGCCGGTGCGCAGCCAGGCGATCTGCAGCCCCGCGGCGGTGCCGGCCAGGCTGATCGACAACGGCACGAAGAAGTAGTGGTAGATCGTCACCACGGCGAACTGCAGGCGGGTCAGGTCGAGCACGTCCACGGAAAGGCCCCCTCTACGACGACTCGTAGTAGATACTACGCATCGTAGTACGCGCCGTGTAGTAGGGTGGGTCACATGGCTTTGGGAGACCTGGAACGCGAGGTCATGACGCAGTTGTGGGACGCCGGCGAGCCGCTGACCGTGCGCCAGGTGCATGAGCGGGTGAGCCGCGACCGCGAGCTCGCGTACACGACCGTGATGACCGTGCTCGACCGGCTGGCCAAGAAGGGCGTCGTCACCCAGCAGCGCGCCGACCGGGCCTACCGCTACGCCCCCGCGCAGACGCGCGAGGAGATGACCGCCGCGCTGATGCTCGACGCGCTCAGCGCCGCCCCGGACGGCGTCCGGGGCGCGGCCCTGGCGCATTTCGTCGGCCGGATCGACCCGTCGGCCCTGACCGCCGCCATCGCGGCGGCACGGAAGGACCCGGGCGCCGCGCCGGGCCTGTCCGCGCCGGAAAACCCAGAAAAGCGGCGTTGACCGCGCTGCTGCTGGGCGCGCTCGGGCTGACGCTGTCGCTCGTCGTGCCGGGCATCCTCGCCGGCGCCCGCTGGCCCGACCGCGCGCCTGCCGCCGCCGTCGGGCTCTGGCAGAGCGTCACCCTCGCGGGGGTGCTCTGCGCGCTGGGCGTGGTGCTGGCCGGGCCGCAGGAGCTGGTCAGCGAGCTGGGCTCGGACCGTCCGATCGGCGCCGCCGCGCTCATCCTCGCGCTGGTGGTCGCGACGGTGATCATCGCCCGGCTGCTGGTCTCGCTGGTCCGGGTGAGCAGCCGCTCGCGGGCCCGCCGCTCGCGGCACCGGATGCTGGTCGACCTGCTGGACAGCGCCGAGCGCCACGGCGAGTTGCCCGCCGAGGTGCCGCCCGGGCTGCGCGTGCTCGACGGGCCGCTGCCGTTCGCCTACTGCCTGCCGGGCCGCTCGCCGCGGGTGGTGCTCAGCGACGGCGCGCTGCGGGTGCTCGACGCCGGGCAGGTGGCCGCCGTGATCGCGCACGAGCAGGCGCATCTGCGGCACCGCCATGACGTGGTGATGGAGTCGTTCACCGCGTTCTACCGGGCGGTGCCCCGGCCGCTGCGCAGCCGCGCGCCCCTCGACGCCGTGCACCTGCTGCTCGAGATGGTCGCCGACGACGCGGCCCGGCGGCGCTGCGGCGCGGCCCCCCTGCGTACGGCGCTGGCGCTGCTCGGCGACGCGGTCAGCCCGGACGCTCCGGCGGAGCTCGGCGGTGCGGTGGCGGAGCGCCGGCGCCGGCTCGACCGGCTGGCGGCCGACGACCCGCGGTCGGTTACCCTCACCGTGACTCTGCTGGCGGCGGCCGGCGCCGTCGGGCTGCTCGTGTTACCCACCGTGATCGTGGTGGTGCCGTGGCTCGACCGCGCACTCTCCGCGTGGCCACTTTAAGTCCTCCTTAATTACCGTGGGTCACTGGGTGTTATGCGTAGTGTGCCCTGATACCGCCGGGTTCAAATCGCCGGTGATCGGGAGTACGGTGGGGCCCGGCTCGACAGTCCCCCCTCGTCCCAACCCGGGCGAACTGACGGGCCACCGCCTAATCGTTCCAGTCGTGAACGAGCCGGGGACCCGAGCAACCGGGGTTAAGCCACAGCAGCACCGTGGCCGGGCGCGCTTCCCGCCCGCACCCGTCAGCTAACCCGGTCGGCGGCCGAGGGAAGAAAGGACACTGCACCTACGTGAAACGGATTGAGGCGCACCGCGTCGCAATTCTGCGCAGCATCGCCTGCGCCGTCGCCGCGGTCGGGATTCTTCTCGCGCCCGGAGTGGCGAACGCGACACCGTCCCCGTCGAACATCGAAAAGCAGATCGACGAGCAGTGGAACAAGCTGGAACCGGTCATCGAGCAGTACAACGACGTGCACAACCAGCTGCTCAGGAACCAGGCCCAGCTCAAGAAGATCGACAAACGGCTCGCACCGCTGGAGCTGGAGGTCAACCTCGCCATGTCGCAGGTCGGCAGCATGGCGGGAGAGGCCTACATGCAGGGCTCGCCCAGCGCGATGAAGGCCATGCTCATCAGCGGGTCGCCGACCGGGCTGACCGAGAAGCTCTCGTTCCTCGATCAGATCAGCCGGCACCAGCGCCAGTCGGTCTCCGGCGCCGCCGAACTGCGCGACAAGCTCGCGGGCGACAAGCGTGATCTGGACACTCTGACCAAAGATGTGGCGGCCCGTGACAAGGCGCTGGCGCAGCAGCAGAAGGACATCCAGAAGAAGGTCGACGAGCTGCAGAAGCTGCGGATCAAGGCGTACGGCGCCAGCGGGGTCGCCGACGGTGCGTTCAAGACGGGCCCGTGCCCGGTCGACTACACCGACGACGCCGGCGGCCGGGCGGCGCAGCGGGCCTGCGATCTCATCGGCAAGCCGTACATCTTCGGCGCCGAGGGGCCGGGCGGTTACGACTGCTCCGGTCTGACCAAGGTGGCGTGGGCGGCGGTCGGGGTGCACCTCGAGCACTTCACCGGCGACCAGATCCACACCGGCCGGTCGGTCAGCCGCAGCGAGCTGAAGCCGGGTGACCTGATCTTCTACGGCAGTCCGGTGCACCACGTAGGCATCTATGTGGGTGGCGACACCATGGTGCACGCGCCGCACACGGGTGACCACGTCCGCATGGCGTCGATCGACCGCAGCGGTGCCATCACCGGCATCCGCCGGCCGGGCTGACCCAGGCACGCACCGCGAGAAAGGCACCGCGAGAAAGCCGCCACGCCCGTGGCGGCTTTTTCACGTCCTTCGGTAGCCTCGCCGCAATGGTGCATCGACTTGATCGAGACGAGGCACGGCGCATCGCCGTCCGCGCGCAACTGCTGGACTCCCCGCGCCCGACGGACCTGGTGGCGGTGGTGAACCGGCTCACCCTGCTGCAGATCGACCCGACGGCCGCGATCGCGCCGAACGCGGACCTCGTCGCGTGGAGCCGGCTCGGCGCGGCGTACCGTCCGGAGCATCTCCAGCGGGCCCTGGAGCAGGACCGGACGATGTTCGAGATCAACGCGATGATCCGCCCGATCGAGGAGCTCGGCCTGCACCTCGCGGCGATGCGGGCGTGGCCCGCCCGGGAGACGACCCGGGAGTGGCTGCGGGTCAACGACCCGTTCCGCAAGGACGTCCTGGACCGGCTGGCGGCCGCCGGCCCGCTGCTGTCGCGGGACATCGCCGACACGAGCGTGGTGGCGTGGCCGTCGACGGGATGGACCAACAACCGCAACGTCACCCAGATGCTGGAGTGCCTGGTGATGGCCGGCCAGGTGGCCGTCGCCGGCCGCCGCGGCCGCCAGCGGCTGTGGGACCTGGCCGAGCGGGTCTACCCGGCCGGCACCCCGGTGATCCCGCTGGCGGAGGCGCGCCGGCAACGGCAGGAGCGGCGGCTGCGGTCGCTGGGCATCATGCGGGAGAACCTGGCCGGGACCGCCGGCGAGCCCGGTGACGTCGGCCAGGCGGGCGAGCCGGCGGTCGTCGACGGGGTCCCGGGCACCTGGCGGGTGGACCCGGCCGCGGTGGGCCAGCCGTTCACCGGCCGGACCGCGCTGCTGTCACCGTTCGACCGGCTGGTGCACGACCGCGTCCGGCTGCTGGACCTGTTCGGCTTCGAGTACATCCTGGAGATGTACAAGCCGAAGGCCGGCCGGCGCTGGGGCTACTTCGCGCTGCCGATCCTGCACGGCGACCGGCTGATCGGGAAGGTGGACGCGAAGGTCGACCGCAAGAGCGGCATCCTGGCCGTGCACGCCGTGCACGAGGACGTGCCGTTCACCCCGGCGCTGACCGACGCGGTCCGCCAGGAGATCGACGACCTCGCCGCCTGGCTCGGGGTGACGGCAACCGGCGCCCCGCGCCCGAAGGGATAGGGCTCGGGGCGTTCCGGGCGAATTGCGCCGGCGGCAAACTGCGAGACTGGGGGATGTTTCCCGCCGAGTTCACGCGCAATGTCACCGGCAACTGGGGCGACGACGGCCGGCGGTGGCTCACGGCGCTGCCCGCGCTGATCGAGGACATCGCGCGAGACTGGGGGCTGACGGTCGGTGCGCCGTACCCGTTGAGCTTCAACTTCGTCGCACCGGCCCGCCGGGCCGACGGGTCTCCGGGGGTGCTCAAGATCGGCCTGGCCGAGGCGGGTCACATCGCGATGGAGGCCGACACGCTCGGCTTCCTGGGCGGCCGGGGCGCGGTCGAGGTGCTGGCCCGCGACGACGAGCGTGGCGCGCTGCTGCTGGAGCGCGCCGAGCCGGGCGTGACCCTGCGGACGCTGGTGCGCGAGCATGACCGGCAGGCCACGGCCATCCTGGTCGACATGATGCGCCGGCTGCACCGCCCGGCGCCGGACGGGCTCGCGCTGGAGGAGCTCTCCTCGCGGGTGGCGGCCTTCGACGCGCACCTGGCCAGGTATCCCGGCGACGACCCGATTCCGCGGGCCCTGGTCGAGCGGGCCCGGGAGCTCTGGGCCGAGCTGTGTGCCTCCGCGTCGCGACGGGTTGTCCTGCACGGCGATCTGCATCACGAGAACGTGCTGGCGGCGAGCCGGGAGCCGTGGCTGGCGATCGACCCGCACGGTGTGCTGGGCGATCCCGGCTACGAGGTCGGTGCGGTGCTCTACAACCCGTTCGGCGGCGACGAGCCGGTGCTGGAGCTGCTGCCGGCCCGGGTCGAGCAGTTCGCGGACGGGCTCGGCATGGCCGTCGACCGGGTCGTCGCCTGGGGTTTCGTGCAGGCGGTGCTCTCCGAGGTGTGGGGCGCCGCGGGTGGCGACGGGGAGCCCGGCCAGGCGCTGCGGGTCGCACTCGCCCTGCTGCCGCGCCTGCCCTGAGCGGGTGTCCCCGATAACATTTGCCCGCCTAACATTTGCCCGTCTAACGTTAGGCGGACTAACGTTAGACATATGAACGATATTGCGCCGTACCGGATCGACGTCCCGCAGGCCGACCTCGACGACCTGGCCGACCGCCTCGACCACACCCGCTGGCCCGACGAACTGCCGGGCGCCGGCTGGGACTACGGCATCCCGCTGGCCCGGGTACGCGAGCTGGCCGAGCGCTGGCGCCACGGCTACGACTGGCGGGCACACGAGGCGGAGCTGAACAAGTTCCCGCAGTTCCAGACCGAGATCGACGGGCAGCGCGTGCACTTCCTGCACGTGCGCTCCGCCAACCCGGACGCGCTGCCGCTGCTGCTCCTGCACGGCTGGCCCGGCTCGGTGCTGGAGTTCCGCGACCTGATCGGCCCGCTCGCCGAGGACTTCCACCTGGTCGTGCCGTCCCTGCCCGGCTTCGGCTTCTCCGGGCCGACCGGGGAGCGCGGCTGGGATCAGCAGCGCATCGCCCGCGCCCTGGCGGAGCTGATGACCCGGCTGGGCTACTCGCGCTTCGGCGCCCACGGCGGCGACTGGGGCTCCGGCGTGGCCCGCGCGCTCGGCGCCGTCGTCCCCGAGCGGGTCGTCGGCGTGCACGTCAACTACCTGCCCACGCCCGGCCCGCTGGACGGGCTGACCGGCGAGGACCGGGACCGCGCCGAGCGGACCGCGGCATTCGCCGCGAACCGGCCCGGCTATCAGGTGCTGCAGGCGACGCGGCCGCAGACGATCTCGTACGCGCTGACCGACTCGCCCGTCGGCCAGCTCGCCTGGATCGCCGAGAAGTTCACCGAATGGATCGACCCGGCCTCCACCATCGACGACGACGTGCTGCTCACCGACGTGTCGATCTACTGGTTCACCCGTACCGCCGGTTCGTCGGCCCGGCTCGCCAAGGAGAGCGGCTTCGGCGCGTCCTGCCCGGTCCCGATGGGTGTCGCCGTGCTGCCGTTCGACATCGTGCTGAGCGTGCGCCCGCTCGCCGAGCGGGTGTTCGACATCCGGCACTGGACGGAGTTGCCGCGCGGCGGTCACTTCGGGGCGCTCGAGGTGCCGGCCGAACTGGCCGCCGACATCCGCGCGTTCTTCCGGCTCCAGGGGGCGGTGCTCGCTTGAATTCGGTGCTTGCCTGAATTCGGTGCTCGCTTGAATTCGGTGCTCGCTTGAATTCGGCCACCCCGGGCGGTGGCGGAGCGCCCGGCGGGGAAGGTTAGGGGTATGCGACTCGATCTCAGCGGCAGGACCGCACTCGTCACCGGCTCGACCCAGGGCATCGGACTCGCGATCGCCACCGGCCTGGCCGCCGCCGGCGCCCGGGTGGCGATCAACGGCCGCGATCGCGACAAGGTTCTCGCGGCGCTGCCGGACCGGGGCGACTTCGTCGCGGCCCCCGCCGACCTGACCACCGACGAGGGCCTCGGCGCGCTGCTCGGCGTGCTGCCGGAGGTCGACATCCTGATCAACAACCTGGGCATCTTCGGCGCCCGGCCGGCGCTGGAGATCACCGACGCCGAATGGCGACGCTACTTCGAGGTCAACGTCCTGACCGCGGTACGCCTGACCCGCGCCTACCTGCCGGGCATGCGGGACCGGGGCTGGGGCCGGATCCAGTACATCGCCAGCGACTCGGCGGTGGTCACCCCGGCCGAGATGATCCACTACGGGATGACCAAGACCGCCCTGCTCGCCGTCTCCCGCGGCTTCGCCAAGGAAGCGGCGGGCAGCGGCGTGACGGTGAACAGCGTCATCGCGGGCCCAACCCACACCGGCGGCGTCGAGGAGTTCGTCTACCAGCTCGTCGACCGTGACCTGCCGTGGGAGCAGGCGCAGCGGGAATTCATGCGGCTGCACCGGCCGCAGTCGCTGCTCCAGCGCCTGATCGAGCCGGAGGAGATCGCGAACATGGTCGTCTACCTGAGCTCACCCCAGGCATCCGCGACGACCGGCGGCGCGCTACGCGTCGACGGCGGCTACATCGACGCGATCCTGCCCTAGCGGACCCCAGACCGTCCCCGATGCCCCGGGTGCCTCCGCTGGTCACGACCCGTTGTCCGCGGTACACCCAGCGGCGTTGCTTTCAACGGCGGCGTCGGTGTCGTCCTCCCTCACCGGTGGTCGTGGTCGCCTCGCCGCCGGTGGCTGGCCGGCGCTGGGATGTCGTGGGTACACCCGGCGGCGTTGCTTTCAACGCCGGTGTCGGTGTCGTCCTCCCTCACCGGTGGTCGTGGTCGCCTCGCCGCCGGTGGCTGGCCGGCGCTGGGATGTCGTGGCTGGTGGGGTGGGTCAAGGTTTCCGATCGGCCGGCGGATCGCTCGCGCGGTGCTGCCCAGACGACTCGTCCGGGGGATCGGGAATGACGTGTCGGCAGAGCAGGATGCCCGGCGGCGTCGGTGAGTCCGGGGATCTCGGTGTTCGCCGCGCACATTGATCACGCCTCGCCGATGCCGACCTCAGCCTCCGCGCCCGGCCGATGTGCCTGCGGGAAGAACACGTTGACCGGTCCCCGGCCGGCCTCGACCCGGATCTTCGGCTTGCGGCCAGCGACGTGGGCGCGCACCACCGCGTAGGACACCTCGCGCATGTCGTGCTCGGCGATCAGCCGGTCGTAGATCCGCTTCACGATGTGCTGCCGCTCGCGGGGCGCATCCAGGTCCGCGCACAGGATGTCGTCGATGACCGGCTCGAACGGATCCAGCGTTTCGAACGGATCCAGCGTCGAGGGCCGTGGCCGCGTGTCGGGGCCTGTACCAGATGTCGTTGCCACCGGGTTTGTCCCTCGTGCCAGCGAACCTTGTCCCCAGGAGGGTTCCTGCTGAAGTGGTCGCCAAGTTGCTGCACCCGCTCGCGGCGAGTCGAGGTTCAGCTCCGGGGGAAGATCTCGGTCTCGGGGCGCTGCATGTACTCCATCGCCGCGGTGAACTCCGGGTCGCCGAAGCGTCGCGCGATCTCCTCAGACGTCACGTCCTCGATGCGGGTCTGGATCCACCACACGTTGCCGAACGGATCGCGCACCCGCCCGACCAGGTCACCGAAGGCCAGATGGGTGACCTCCGAGATGGACACGCCTCCCGCCTCGACCGCCTGGCGGTGCACGGCATGGGCGTCCTCGACATACAGCCGGAGGAACGCGGGCGTCGCCGGCCAACTCGGGTCGCCGTCGAAGAGCATCACGATCGCGTCGCCGATGCGGACCTCCGCGTGCCCGATCACCCCGCGGGCGTCGATCACCCGGCCCAGTTCCTCGGCGCCGAACGCCCTTCGGAGGTAGTCGATGACCCCGACGGTGTCGCGGGAGATGATCCACGGCGTGACGGTCGTGTAGCCCTCGGGGATCGCCTTGACAGACATATCGGGTGGCTCCTCTGCAAGCGGGAATGTGCCGCCGAAACTAGCTGCCGTCTAGGCCAGTTTCTGTCCTATGCGGCGGGGGTTGTCCTGACGGCCTTCAAGCTCCCTCCTCGGGTCGAGCGCCAGCGGCACCCACTGGGCCCTATCTGATCCAAGGCCTCGAGTGTCGGTGACAATGCCGAGCAAGGCCCACTGAGGGCGTGGGTCCCGAAGCCACGCACACAGAACCGCCCGACGACGGATGGGTCCGTCACTCGCGCACAGAACCAGGCATTCGTTGGAATGGATCACCTGGTCCTTCCCGGTGGCGGCACGAGGCGGGGCATCGCGGAGCGCGGGCGTCAAGGTCTGGCGCGCCTGCGCGATGCGTGGGGGGTCTATTGGCGGTGGTGGTAGGTGTTTCGTTGGGGGCGGCGTTCGGGGTCGATGGTGGCCGGTGGGAGGAATTCGGGGTGTCCGTCGGGGCCGAGGCGCGCTTGCCAGCCGCTGGTGTTGTGCAGGAGGCGGTGGTGTCGGCGGCAGATCAGGCAGGCGTTGGTCAGGGTGGTGGTGCCACCGTTGGCCCATGGGATCAAGTGGTGGCCCTCGGCCCAGCGGGCGGGTCGATCGCACCCTGGGAAGGTGCAGCCGCCGTCGCGGAGGATCAGGGCGCGGCGGATGGGGCCGGTGAACAGGCGTCGGGTGCGGCCGAGGTCGAGGACTTGGCTGTCGCCGCCGAGGACGGCGGGCACGATGTGCGCGTCGCAGGCGAGGCGGCGGGCTTCGGCGGGGCTGATCGGGGCTCCGGTATCCAGCCAACCCACCCCGGCACCGGCGTTGGCGCCGGCAGGGCCGCGCGCATCGGCGCTGGCGTGAGTGTGTGCCCGAGAAGCCCGGGACTGCCCGGCCATCCGGGACTGCCCAGCTGAGGGCTGCCCGCCCGAGGACTGCCCGCCCGAAGACTGCCCGCCCGAAGACTGCCCACCCGAAGACTGCCCGGCTGAGGACTGCCCGGCTGAGGACTGCCCGGCTGAGGACTGCCCGGTCAGTGTGGTGAACGGGATGGTGACGACAACTTGGGCGGGGTCACCGCCATGTCCCGGCAGATCCGTCCCGTCCCGCAACGCACCCGTGCACACATCCACCAAGGCATCCGCCCGCCGCTGCGCCGGTGTGCGCTCTTCCGCCGGATCATGCCGGGGGTGGCAGAGCGGGTCGAGGGCGGCGGTGACGGTAGCGGCACCGGAAGTGTCGAGGTAGCCGCTGAGCCGGACCTGACCGTTACCCAGCGGGCTGAGCGTGAACCCCCGCTTGCGGTGCGCCTTAGCTTCTTGCCGGGCCAGGAACTCGGCTTCGCGCTGTTCGGCGATCTCGGGGGCGACATACTCCAGGATCCGTGCCCCGAGCTTGCCCAGGGTGACCGGGTCGAAGTCGTCGGCCCAGTCGATCAGCATGGCCTCGGCTTTGTCGGTGATCTCTGGTCCCAGGTCTGGCGGTAGGTCCGCGAGCGTGGTCGCGATGGTCGTGGCGTGTTCGGTGGAGACGGCACCCGTGCAGACGGCGGTGTCCAGCACCGGCCGTGTGTTCAGGGCTTCAGCGAGTTTGACTAGCCGTGTCGCGGTGGCGGGGCTGACCCGCAGGTGGTGGCGTAGCCACACGGCGGTGCTGGTCGCTGCGTGTGTCTGTGGCAGGCCCTGCGATTGCGCCTGCGAGATCAGATGTGCGGTCACTGCGGTGAGTTGCTGCACCCCGGCCCAGGCCTGCACCAGACACCCGACCAGGTCCCGGTCGGGCACCGCCCAGGCGGGGGCTTCGGCGCACATGGCGGCGGCGCGGCGGGCCTCGGACAGCAGTTCCAACACCCGACCAATTTAGAACAGGCGTACGACAAGACGAGGGGCCCTGTGGATAACCCGGACCCGGCATTCTCGACGCGGCCGGCAGCGGCACCGACACCGGATGCGTTCATCGTGAGGAACGGACGGCATCGAGTACGGCACCTTCGGTGATCCTGAACGATCGTTCAGCGGCGGGTTCGACCTCATCCTCGACGGTCTGGCACACCTGCTCGACCGAAGGCCCCAGGACGGGCCCGAGGGTTCCCGGCTGTGCCGGGCATAATCGCCTCTCATGAGCGACGCCCTGATCGACAGCCTGACGGCGGCGGTCGCCGCGCGGCCCGACGATGTCGCCTTGCGGTTGCACCTGGCCGAGCTGCTGGTCGGGGCCGGCCGCGCCGGCGAGGCGATCGGGCACGCCGCCCACGTGCTGACCCGGGACCCGGCCAACGAGGCCGCCCGGCGGGTAATGGCGTCAGCCCTCCCGGGCAGCGCCCCAGCCCCGAACCCGGGAGCCTCGGACCAGGCTGCCCCGGCCTCGGACCAGGCGGCCCCGGCCTCGGACCAGGCGGCCCCGGCCTCGGACCAGGCGGCCCCGGGCCCGGGCCAGGCGGGCCCGGACCAGGCGACCCCGGACCAGGACCGGGCGCCACCGGCGGAGCCCGGCGTCGACTGGGCGGCCCTGGAGGACGAGTTCGACGGCGTCGTCCCGCCCCGGTTCGCGCCGGCCGGCGACGAGCCTGAGCCGGTTCGTGGTGACGCCGACCGGGCCTTCGATGTCGAGCGGGCCACCGTCACCCTCGGCGACGTCGGCGGCATGGACGAGGTCAAGCAGCGGCTGGAGCTGGCGTTCCTCGGCCCGCTGCGCAATCCGAAGCTGCGGACGCTCTTCGGCAAGAGCCTGCGCGGCGGCCTGCTGCTGTACGGGCCGCCCGGCTGCGGCAAGACGTTCCTGGCCCGCGCGGTCGCCGGGGAGATGGGCGCCGCGTTCATCTCCCTGTCGATCGTCGACGTGCTGAACATGTGGGTGGGTAGCTCGGAGCGCAACCTGCACGACCTGTTCAACGCCGCCCGCTCGCACGCGCCCTGCGTGCTGTTCCTTGACGAGATCGACGCGCTCGGCCACAAGCGCAGCCAGCTCAGCTCCTCGGCGCTGCGTACCCTCGTCAACCAGCTGCTCACCGAGCTCGACGGGGTCGGCGGCGGCAATGAGGGTGTGTTCGTGCTCGCCGCCACCAACGCCCCGTGGGACATCGACGCGGCCCTGCGCCGGCCGGGCCGCCTCGACCGTACGGTCCTGGTGCTGCCGCCGGATGAGGCCGCCCGCGCGACCATTCTCGAATACCACCTGCGGGACCGGCCGGTCGCCGGCATCGACCTGCGGGCGCTGGCGGCGGCCACCGGGAACTACTCCGGCGCCGACCTCGCGCACGTGTGCGAGAGCGCCGCCGAGTTCGCGATGCGCGACGCCATCGCCACCGGGGAGATCCGGATGATCTCGCAGCGGGACATGACGGACGCGGTCCGCGACGTGCGCCCGTCCACCGATGCCTGGTTCGCGACGGCGCGCAGCGTGGCCATGTTCGGCAACTCCGGCGGCGAGTATGACGACCTGGCCGCGTACCTCAAGAAACGCAAGCTGCTGTGACCGGCGATGACGCGTACCGCCAGGCCCGGCATCTGGCCGAGATCGGCCGGCCCGCGGACGCCGAGGCCCGGCTGCGCGCGGCGCTGGCCGCCGGGCCGGCCGATGCCGACCTGCTCACCCTGCTCGGCTACGTGCTGCGTCAGCAGCGCGACTACGTGTCCGCGCTGGCGGCCTGCGACGCGGCCGTGGCCGCCGGTCCGCGGCTGGCCGACGCGCACGCCGAGCGCGCCGAGTCGCTGATCGCGCTGATCCGCGACGGGGACGCGGTCGTCGCGGCCGGCGAGGCGGTGCGGCTGGCCCCGCACCAGCCCGCCGGGCACCTGGTGCTGGCCCGCGCGCTGGCCGCCGGCCGCCGTTTCGCCGATGCCCGCGGCGCCGCCCGGCACGGTCTGACGTTGGCCCCACGCTCGGTCGAGGGCCTGCTCACCCTGGCGGAGGTGGAACGCGACGCGGGTGGCCGGGACGCGGCCGAGGAGGCGGCCCGGGCCGCGCTGGCGATCGACCCGGCCAACGCCTACGGCCGCTGGTTGCTGGCGATGCTCGACGCCGAGCGGCTGCGGGTCGGCCGTTCCATGCGCGCGTTGCGGGATGTGGCCCGCGAGAATCCGGCCCGCCCGGACGTCATCTCGATGACCTGGCCGATCCGCAGCCTGCTCAGCGCGCTGCGCCGCTGGTTCGCGGCGGCGATCGTGCTGGTCGCGGCCTGCGCCCTGGCCGCGGCGTGGTGGCCGCCGGCCGGGACCGGCGGCCGCATCCTCGCCGCGCTCTTCGCGGCGGTCGTGGCCGGCTTCGCGGCGCGGGTGCTGATCCCGGCGGGCCGGCTGCCGTGGCGCTGCCTGCGGCTGGTGCCCTGGCTGCTGCGCCGCGCGACGCGCGGCGCGATGGTCACGGTGGCTGTCATGGTCGCGCTCCTGATCGGGTACGCCGTGACGGGCCGCTGGTGGGCGGCGGTGCTGGCCCTCGCGGCCGTGCCGGTGCTGTGGGGCCTGGGCCTGGCCGAGATGTTCGGCGCGCGACTGAACGACCCCGGCTTCCGGTCCGCGCTCAGGGCCCTGGGCGGCGACTTCCGCGACTGGGGCGGCGAACTCGGCCGCTGGTGGCGGGAGACCAAACGCGAACTGCGCGAGACCTGGAACGACGACAACCCGGTGCCACCGCCGCCCGGGGCGCCGCGGTGAGCCACGACCACGGCCCGCCGCCGGCCGCGTCCCGGCGCACCCGGCACATTGTCACCGCGGTGCTGGTGCCGGCCGCGCTGGCCACCCTCGTCGCGCTGATCCTGCTCTGGCCCGGCGACGTGAGCGCCGAACCGGACCCCGGCGGCGGCCAGCGGGCCCTCGCCACGGTCACCGCGGTCGCCGAGCAGACCTGCCCGGCGGGGGCCAGGCAGCAACGCTGCGGCTCCGCCACGGTACGGGTCACCGAGGGCCCCGGCACCGGCGCGGACCAGACCGTCGACCTGCCGCAGGGCCCCGGGACGAGCGCGCTGCACGTCGGCGACGAGGTCGTGCTGCTCTACTACCCGGACGCGGTACCGGGCGGCCGCGCGTACACGGTGGTGGACCGGCAGCGCTCGGTACCGATGATGTGGCTGGTCGCGGTGGCCGTGGCGGTGATCCTGGCCTTCGGCCGCTGGCGCGGGCTGACGTCGCTGGCGGGCCTGGCGGTCAGCTTCGCCCTGCTGCTGCTCTTCGTGGTCCCGGCCATCCTCGACGGCTCGTCGCCCCTGCTGATCGCGGTGGTGGGCGCCTCGGCGATCATGTTCGCGGCGCTGTATCTGACCCACGGCGTCAACGTGCACACCTCGGTGGCGGTGGCGGGCACGCTGGCCAGCCTGGTGCTGACCGGCGTGCTGGGCGCGGTGTTCAGCTCGGCCATGCACCTGACGGGCCTGGGCAGCGACGACAGTTCGTCGCTGGCGGTCACCCGGACCGGCCTGGACCTGCGCGGGTTGCTGCTGGCCGGCATCGTGATCGGCGCCCTGGGCGTGCTGGACGACGTGACGGTCACCCAGGCGGTGACGGTCGCGGAGATGACCCCGGGCGCGACGGGCCGCTGGGCGCTGTACCGGGCGGCGACCCGGGTGGGCCGCGCGCACGTGGCCTCGGCGGTCAACACGATCGTGCTGGCGTACGCGGGTGCGTCGCTGCCGTTGCTGCTGCTGATCGCGGCGTCCAGCGAGCCGATCTCGGACCTGCTGACCAGCGAGTATCTGGCCCAGGAGATCCTGCGCAGCGCGGTCGGCACGATCGGCCTGGTCGCCTCGGTCCCGATCACGACGGCCCTGGCCGCTCTGGTCGCGGACCTGCGGCCGGGCACGGGTACGGGCGCGGTCGCGCCGGAGCCCCGGGCCGGCCGGCACGCCCGGCACGGCTGAGGGCGGCGAGCGGATGCCCGCCGCCCTGTCATCGGCCGGTCAGCAGTTGCGCAGCTCCGGGGACTGGTTGAGCAACTGGCCGCGTGCGGAGACGAAGGCCTGGTAGCGGTCGCTGCCCACCGCGCCGAAGCGGAAGGCGGCCACCCGGTGGCAGTTCTGGAAGGCGAGCTTCGCCCCGAAGTGGCGCTCCAGGCCGCCCCGGATCGCGTCGCTGGCCAGCGCGCGCAGCAGTTCGCCGCGCTCGCGCTCCGAGGGCGGCGGGATCTCGTGGTCGGCGAACTCGCCGCCGTCCGTGCGCAGGTCGGTCATCACCTTGCTGACCACCTCCCACGCGTAGGGCAGGGAGGTGCGGACACAGTCGACGAACTCGGCGTCCGAGACCTCGCCACGCTCGGCGACCGACAGCAGGTTCGGGGAGACGTTGAGGGACATGGGGATTCCTTCCAGCAAGCGGGGAGCGCCACCGGGCCGGGTGCCCGGCGACAGCATCCATCTTGTTGGTAACGGTTTTCATTGTAAAGAGCGCCGCGCCGGTGTCACCTGAACGAAGGGCGGCTCAAGCGATCACCAACTCGCTGATGAGGCCGTCGCGCAGGCGGAATCCGTAGGTCAGCTCGACCCGGCCGCCCGGGAAATCGCCCTCCACGAGGGTGTGCACCCGGTACCCGCCGGTCCCGTCGCCGTCGGCCCCGAGCGCCTTCACCGTGTAGGTGAACTGGCCGGCCAGGCCCTCCCGCCACGCCTGGATCTCGGCCCGGCCGCGGTGGGTCCGGCCGTCGTCCGACACGGTGGCGTCCGGCGTGAAGCAGGCCGCCGTCGCCGCGTGCTCCGGGCCGGTCCCGAGCAGCAGGTATCGCTCGATGATCTCTGGTACGTCCATGGTGCCGTCCCCTTCTGTATCGATGCTATAGCCGGTACTATAGCGATGTGAAAGACGAGGCGACCACCCGTGACCGGCTGCTGCTCGCGGCGGCCGGGCTGCTCGACGAGTCCGGCGGCCGCGACGTGTCCACCCGGGCCGTCTGCGAGCGGGCCGGCGTCAGCGCCCCCACGCTCTACCACCACTTCGGCAGCAAGCAGGGGCTCGTCGACGCGGTGGTCAACTACGGCTTCGCCCAGTACGTCGCCGGCGCGGCCGACTCCGGCGACCCCGTCGCCGACCTGCGCGGCGGCTGGGACGCCCACGTGCGGTATGGCCTCGACAACCCGTCGTTCTACGTGCTGCTGCACGGCCGGATCAGGGTCGGTGTGCCGTGCGCGGTGACCGGCCCCGCCACCGCGGCGCTCAGCCGGTTGCTCGACGCGGCGGCGGGGCGCGGGCTGCTGCGCGTGCCTGTGGCGGACGCCGCCGCCCAGATCCTCGCGGCGAACGTCGGGGTGACGCTGAGCCTGATCGGCCGGCCCGCAGCCGAGCGCGACCTCGGGCTGTCCGTGCGGGCCCGCGAGGCCGCGCTCGCAGCGGTCCTGACCACCGGCGCCGCCGCGCCGGGCGGCGTTTCGCGTGCTGGTGCGGCCGTCACGCTGCGGGCCGCGCTGGCGGCCGATCCGGCGGGGTTGACCCCGGGCGAGGCGACCCTGTTGGGTGAGCTTCTCGACCGCCTCGGCACCGAAACGGAGTCCGCCCGGTGATCCTCGACTGGCCCGCCTGCCGCAACGCCCGCGACCTGGGCGGACTGCCCACCCAGGACGGCGGCCTGATCCGCGGCGGTGCGCTGCTGCGCTCCGACGACCACGCCGCGATGACACCGGCGGCGGTCGCGGCCGTCCGGGCGGCCGGGGTGTCACGGGTCGTGGATCTGCGCCGGCCCCGCGAGCTGGCGGCGCTGCCGAGCCCGTTCGCCGCCGACCCGATCTACGCGCACGTCCCGATGCTCCCGGACAAGATCGACTACGAGCACCCGGACGACTCGTACGGGCCGCTGCTCGACCACAACAAGGAGCGCGTGGCGGCCGCCTTCCGGGCGGTCGCCGAGGCCCCGCCGGGTGCTGTGGTCGTGCACTGCCGCGGCGGCCGCGACCGCACGGGCATCCTGGTGGCCCTCGCGCTGACGGTCGCCGGGGTGGGCCCGGAGAGGGTGGCCGAGGACTACGCGCTCACCGAGGGCTCCCCGGCCGGCAACATGCTGAAGACGCTCGCGCACGCCGAGCAGGTCTACGGCGGGGTCGAGTCCTACCTGCGCGGCGCCGGCGTCGAGCAGCGCCACCTCGACGCGGTCCGGGAGCGGCTGCGCGAGCCGGACTTCCTCACCGGGACCCGCAACGGCTGGAGCGCCTTCGCCGAGGAATACGCGGAGCTGTTCCGCGACGAACTGGCCGCCAAGGTCTGGGACCGTGCGCTGCTGAGCGGCTTCGCGGAGCTGGTCCGGGCCGCGCCGGGTCCGGTTGTCGAGGTCGGCTCCGGCCCCGGCGTCGTCACCGCGTATCTGCACGGCCTGGGTCTCGACATCAGTGGCGTCGACCTCTCCCCGGAGATGGTGGCGGTCGCCCGTCGTGATCACCCGGGCGTCCGCTACGAGGTCGGCTCCATGACGGACCTGAACCTGCCCGACGCGTCCCTGGCTGGGCTGGTGGCCTGGTATTCGGTGATCAACGTCCCGGACGAGGCGCTGCCCGCGGTGTTCGCCGAGTTCCACCGCGTGCTCGCCTCGGGCGCGCCGGTGATCCTGGCGTTCCAGGTCGGCGACGAGATCCGGGTCCGCAAGGACATCAGCTTCCACCGCCGCCGGCCCGGGGCCGTCGTCGCGCTGCTCGCGGCGGCCGGCCTGGAACCGGTGCTGCGGACCGTGCGCGAGCCCGCCGAGCACCCCGGCCTGAGCGAGCAGGTGCCGCAGGCGTACCTGGTGGCCCGCCGGTCCTAGGGAGTCCCTAGGCCGGACCGGTCCGGCTGCGCCGGTTGTGGTGGTCCAACAGCCTGGACAGCAGCTCGGCGAACCGCTGTCGCTCCTCGGGCGACAGCGGAGCCAGCAACTCGTCCTGGGTTTCGGCCAGCCGCTTCTCCAGCCGCCGGAGCTGCCGCTTGCCCGCGGCGGTGAGCGAGATGATGTTGCGCCGCCGATCGGCCGGGTCCGGGGCGCGCTCGACCAGGTGCTGGTCGGCGAGCTCATTGATCGCCGCGACCATGTCGCTGAGGTGGATGCCGCTGCGGCGGCCCAGCGCGGCCTGGCTGGCCGGACCGAACTCCTCCAGCGTGGTCAGCAGGCGGTAGTGGTAGCCGCGGGAGCCGACGGCCGAGAACCCGTCGCCCACCAGGCGTTGCGCGTGGTGGGCGGTCTGGATGAGCAGCCAGCTGGGCAGGCTCTCCCAGCTGGCGGGCGTCTTCTCGGACGGGTTCTCCATGCGGCAAGCCTACCGAATCGTTGGACGTCCTAACGATTGCGATGCCCAGGCGCGCCGCGCCCACCCCCTGTCTCAGCGAGACCTCAGTCGGAGCGTGATACAACGCGGTTCATGCGCATCGTGTTCGTCGCCGCTCCCCTCCAAGGCCACCTGCTCCCGCTGGTCCCGCTCGCCGCGGCATGCCGGGACGCCGGGCACGATGTGATCCTGGCCAGCGGCGGTTTCCCGCCCGACGTGCTCGGGCTGCGCACCGCCGACATCGGCGCCGCCTTCAGCCTGCCGCGGAGCGCGATCCGGGTGGCCCTACGCCATCCGCGCATCGCTCGCGCCGAGATGCGGGGCGTCGCCGGCCACGCCATGGTCGGCGAGCTCTTCGGCCGCGCCAACCTGGCACTGGTCGGCCCGCTGCTGGCACTGGCCGAGCGGGAACGCCCCGACCTGATCGTCTTCGAGTCGCTGAGCGAGGCCGGCGCGATCGTGGCCGGGCGCCTGTCCATCCCGTCGGTCCTGCAGGAGAACACCCTGTGGCCCGCCACCGACCTCTTCCGGGCGGTCACGACCAGCACCGCCCTCGCCGAGCAGAACATCCCCGCCCCCGAGCTGACCATCGCCGTCACGCCGCCGAGCCTGCGCGGCGCCCCGGCGACGGGTGCGGTCGCGATGCGGCCGGTCCCGTTCTCGGGCGGCGGCGCGGTCCCGGACTGGCTGCTCACCCCGGGCGACCGCCCCCGCGTCCTGGTCAGCCGCAGCACCCTGACCGGCCCGAACGACGGCGACCCCGGCCCCGCGATCATCGCCGCGGCCGCCCGGGTGGACGCCGAGTTCGTGCTGGTCCGGCCGGCGACCACCCGCGGCCTCCCGCCGAACGTGCGCGCCGTCGACCGCGTCCCGCTGAACGAGGTGCTCCCGTACGCCTCGGCGTTCATCCATCACTCCGGCGCGGGCAGCGTGCTGGGCGGCCTGGCCGCGGGGGTGCCGCAGCTGACCACCCCCGGGGCGGGCGATCGCAGGCACAACGCCGAACTGCTGGCCCGGCGCGGCGCCGGCCTGGCCGTCGAGGCCAAGGCCATCACCGCGGCCCACCTGATCCGCCTGGTGTCCGACGACTCGCTGCGAACCGCGGCCCAGGAGGTCGCGGCGGAGATCGCCGCGATGCCCGCCCCGGCCACCGTGGTCCCGTCGCTGGAAAAGCTGGTCAGCGGCTGACGGGCGGGCGCCGGGCGGCGAGGATCTGCTCGCGCGGCGTCTGGAGGTAGATCGCCCAGACCGAACGGCCGCCGGACTGGCCAGGACGTTTGCCGGCTGGCAAAGTCGGGTGATGGACGAGAGCGACCAGGACGTGCTGACCGGCGTCGGCTCCCGGCTGCGGGCGCTGCGGCGGGCCAGGGGGAGCAGCCTCGTCGACCTGGCCCGGGAGACCGGCCTGTCGACGAGCACCCTGTCCCGGCTGGAGAACGGCAAGCGGCGTCCCACGCTGGATCAACTGCTGCCGCTGGCCCGGGCGCACGACGTGCCCCTGGGCGACCTCGTCGGCTCCCGCAGCACCGGCGATCCGCGCATCCACCTGCGGCCCGTGTCGCACCGCGGCATGACGTTCGTCCCGCTGGCCAGGCGGGCCGGCGGCATCCAGGCGTTCAAGGTGGTCTACCCGCCGGCGTCCCGGTGGGGCGCACCGAGCCTGCGCACCCACGACGGCTACGAGTGGTTCACCGTCCTGAACGGCCACGTCACGTTCGTGCTGCGCGACCGGGCGCTGCGGCTGGGAGCGGGCGAGGCCGCCGAGTTCGACACCCGCGTTCCGCACTGGATCGGCAGCGCCGGCGAGCAACCCGCCGAGCTGCTCACCCTGATCGGCGTCCAGGGCGAGCGGGTGCGCCCGGTGGACCGCCTGCCGTCAGGTCGTCACTAGCACCGCGCCGCTATCCGGCCCGAACCGGTACGGGCTCGCGTCCGAGGAATGCCACGAACCGGTCCAGGGCGGAAGCGTGCTCATCGACGGGAACGATCTGGCCGAAGGATTTGCCCTCGCCCCGGTACTGCGGCGGGAGGGTGACCTCTGCCCGGGCGAGGGCGTCCGCCGCCTCCCGGTCGGTGAAGGGAACCGGCTGCCCGGTGGCGACCGCCAGGTCCCAGCCATGGGTGAGGTACTCCATGACCGTCATGTTGAAGACCATTCCGGCCGGCAGCGTGGCGCCGGTGACGCCGACCTCGCGGTCCAGGCCGTACTTCTCCCACCCGGCGATGAGGCCGGCCGCGGCGGTGCGAAACTCGCCGGCCGGGTCGGCGCCACAGCGGTAGGCCCCGGCGTCGCCGTCGTAGGACCGGCCGTGACTACCGGCCTCGAAGACCAGGAGCCACCCGACGATGTGGTTGCGCAGAGTCTCGACGTCGTAGTCGTCGCACGGGGTCGGGAGGCTCAGCTGGCCGCTGCCGACGCCCGCGACGACCTCGCCGGTCTTGGACAGGATTCCCGCGAGGAGATCGACTTCGCTCATGACGCGAGTCTCGCAGCGGCCGTGGCCGCGGTCTTGAAGAAACGCGACACCCCGGCCTCACTACCATGGGTTGGTGACTCGGCCGGGCGACTACGACATCCGGGGCATCGTCGACCCCGGCGCGGGGTTCGAGCGTTTCACGCTGACCCGGCGCGCGCCCGCGTCCGACCTGGCCTGGGCCGTGGATCGCTACTGGGCGGTGCGGTGGGATCTGCCGGACGGCGAGTCCTACGAGCAGCGGGTGATCCCGCACCCGGCCGTGCACCTGGTGTTCGAGGCGGGCAGCGCCACGATCCACGCCATCTCGCCGCACGAGTTCGTGCGCCGGCTGGAGGGCCGTGGCCAGGGCTTCGGCGTCAAGTTCCAGCCGGCCGGCTTCCGGCCGTTCCTGGGTGGCGCGGTGTCGGCCGTCGCCGGTCGCCGGCTGGCGGCCCCGGTCGTCTTCGGCGCCGAGATCGATTACATCGTCCGTGCCCTGGGCCAGGCCGACGACGCGGACCGGTCGGTCGCCGTCGTCGAGGCATTTCTGCGGTCCCTGGGCCGGTGCCCGTTGCCGATGACCGCGACCGTCAACGACATGATCGCGCAGATCGTCGCCGACGCGTCGCTGACCCGGGTCGACGATCTCGCCCGGCGGCTGGGTATGAACACGCGCAGGCTGCAGAGGCTGTTCGCCGACCATGTCGGGCTCGGCCCGAAGTGGGTCATCAACCGGTGCCGGATCCACGAGGCCGCGGAGGCCGCCACCGGCGGGGCGCCCGTCGACTGGGCGAGACTGGCCGCCCAGCTCGGCTACAGCGACCAGTCCCACCTCATCCGCGACTTCACCGCCGCCGTCGGCACCTCGCCGACCCGATACACCCGCCAGGTCGCCGGCACGGTCGATCGAAGCCACCGCCGGTCGTCGCCCGGGGCATGACCAGGGTCGTGGCCGGATGCCCGGTCGATGGTCATCCGTCCGGTTTAACCGCATCGGGTGAGCGGCGGGGCAGTCGCACAGATTCGCCTCGTCCGCGCCCGGCGGATCGGCTGTGCTGGCACCCATGACGTTTGTGCGTAACACGATCGGTGCCGTGTGTGCCGTTGTCCTCGCCGCCGCGGCACCCGCGGTGGCCGCGCCGCCGCCGGGCCAGCTGGAGCTGCGCTACCTCGGCGAGCTCGCCGACCCGGCCCGCGTCGCCGACAGCAGCGGTAACGGGCTGCACGGGACCATCCTCACTGGGAGCGGCGGCACCGTGACCTCGGTGGCCGAGCCCGACGGCAATCGCATCCTGCGGTTCCCTACCGGCAGTTGTACGACCGCGCCCTGCCCGCAGGCGATCGTCCGGCCGGCGAGCACCGTCACGCTGGTGCCGGGAGACGACGGGCAGGGCCGGTTCGTCTTCGGTGCCGACATCCGGCTCACTGAGCCGCCGCCGGCGGACGCCGGCATGAATGTGTTCCAGTTCGGCGCGGCGGGCGCCGGCGTCAGCCAGTGGAAGCTCCAGGTCGACCTGGGGCGGCCGTCGTGCCGCTGGTCGGACGGCACGAACTTCGTGCTGCTGCCGGCCGGTGCCGCGGACTTCACCCTCGCGGTGGGCCGGTGGTACCGGGTGACCTGCATCCGGCTGTCGCCGGTGCTGTTCCAGATCCGGGTGCACGACCCGGTGACCGGCAGGCAGGTGCTGCCGCCCGCGCAGCAGACCGGCCCGCTGGCGAACATCCTGCCCAGCGGTGCCGTGGTGATCGGCGGCAAGCGGATCAACGCGACCCAGACCGACGTCGACACCGACCAGTTCCACGGCGACCTGGACACCATCGAGTTCGGCCGCCGGACCCTGCCGTCCGACGGCTCCTGACCGTTCGGGACTCGGTCGCTTTTCCCGGTGGTCAGGGTGTTTTCGCGCCGGTGACGCGCTGGGCCAGGGCATCGTTCATGGCGTGGAACTGCGGCAGGGTGTGGTCGTGCAGCTGGCCGCGGAAGAACGGCACCGCCACCCCGGAGAACGTCTCGGTCTGGGTGAGCCGGACCCGGCCGGCCCCGGCGGGCTCGATCAGGAAGGCGTGCTCGCCGTCGAACACGCCCCCGGGACCGAGCTTGCCCAGCCAGCGCAGCTCGCGGCCGGGTGTCGCGGTGAGCACGGTGGGCGTGAACGTCATGTCCCCGGTGGCGTCGCGCATGGTGTTGGTCAGGGTCGCGCCGACCGCGACGGTGCCGCTGGAGGAGACGATGAAGGGATTCCATTCGTCGTACGCCTCCAGGTCGGCCAGCACCGACCACACCTGCTCCGGGGTGGCGTCGATCGTGACGGCGGAGCGCAGGACGTACGGAACGGTGTTGCTCCAGACGGCGTAGCCGGCGAATGCGGTCAGCACGAGCGCCGCGGCGCCGAGCAGGCGTCGCCGCCCGCGCTTCTTCCGGGCCGGCGTAGGCGTTTCGGCCGTGAGCGGGGACGGGGTCATGGGTGCTCCTTTGTGGACAGCGCGCCGTCGAGGGCGGCGCCGACGAGGCGTTCGAGGTAGGTGCCGTCGACCGGCGAACCGGTGATGAGCACGCGGTAGTAGAGGGCGCCGGCGAGCTGGTCGAGGAGCAGGACCGGGTCAGTGCCGGCCCGCAGCTCGCCACGGTCGGTGGCGCGCTCGACGAGCTCGACGGCGAGCCTGATCCGCCGGGTGTAGAGGCCGCGCATGGCCTCGCCGACGTCGGCGTGCCGGGCCGCGGCCGCCACCAGCTCCCCGACGATGCCGGCGGACGGATCGGCGTCGCCGGGTGGGCGGCCGGCGCGGCGCACGCTGTCCAGCGTGGCGGCGATCTGCCGCAGGTAGGCGACCAGGTCGGCGCGGACGTCGCCGGTGTCGGTGACCGGCACATCGTGGTCGAGCATGTCCGCGTAGACGGCGATGGCCAGGTGGTCCTTGGTGGGCCAGCGACGGTAGAGCGTGGTCTTGGCCACGCCGGCATGCTGGGCGATCTCGTCGATCGACAGCCCGGCATAGCCCGACGACATCAGCGCGTGCCGCGCGGCATTGAGGATGCGCCGGCCCGCGTCGCTGTCGCGGGGCCGGCCGCGAGGTGTCTCCATGCGTCCTCCCGGATATCCGCTACCTGGGTAGCGTAAATACCGTAGCAAAGGACCCCATGATTGCGCTACCTGAGTTTCGAAAGTCGCCGCCCCTAGGACGACGACGTCCACTGCACCGACAGCCCGGTGGCCGCGCGTTCCGTGCGGACCTCCATCACGGTGCCCAGGATCGTCGCCCGGTCGACCACGATCGGCTGGTCGTCGAGACCGTAGGTGACCCGGTCGGAGACGAATACCGGCATGCCCGCGGCCTGGCGCAGCAGGTCCGCCACCGGCGCGGTCAGCACCTCCGGGCGCAGCACCTCCGAGGCGCGGTGCACCACGATGCCGTGCCCGGCGATGGCCGCGTACAGGGAGGTGTCGCTGAGGTCCGCCGCGCGCAGCCCGACGCCGGCCGGGGAGCGCACCCAGGAGAGCTGGTGCACCGCGGGCCGGCCGGCCAGCAGCCGCAGCCGTTCCAGGCGCAGGGCACGGCCGGCGCCCAGGTGCGCCGCCACCCAGGCCGGCGGGCGGTGCATGGCCTGGTCGAGGATCTCCGTGCTGACCGTGTGGCCCTGGGCGCGCAGATCCTCGGCCAGCCCGCGCAGCGAGTCCAGCCGGTAGGTTGCCTTCGGCGACGCGACGAAGGTGCCCCGGCCGGGCTGCTGGGAGAGCAGGCCGTCGTCCTCGAGCTGCCGCAGCGCCTGCCGCAGCGTCACGAGCGTCACCCCGTACGCCGCGCTGAGCTCCTTCTGCGGCGGCAGCGCCGATCCCGGCGGCAGTTCGCCGCCGCGGATCTTCGTGGTCAGGTCAGCCGCGATGACCTGATATTTCGGCGTGCGGCGTTCCAGGAGACACCCCCAGGTCGAGTGCGGCGCGGTAGGCCGCGACGTCGGCGCCCAGCGCGCCGGCCGCGGCTCCGTCGAGAACCCTACGCATCAGCGCCGACGCGATCACCGCCCCGTCCCCGGCGCGTCCCGCCTCGGCCGCCTGCGCCGGGGTCGACACCCCGAAACCGATCACCACCGGCAGGTCGGTGACCGCCCTGACCCGGGCGGCCAGGGTGGCGGCCGAGGCGGCGAGGGTGGTGCGCTCGCCGGTCGTGCCCATGACGCTGATCGCGTACACGAAACCGCGGCTGCGCGCGCCGATCAGCCGCAGCCGGTCGTCCGGGGTCGAGGGCGCGGCCAGCAGCACCAGGTCGATGCCGGCGGCCGCCGCCTCGGCCTCGAGGCCGGCCGACTCGTCGAGCGGCAGGTCCGGCACGATCAGGCCGGACACCCCGGCGGCGGCGAGCGCGGCGATTCCGGCCCGCAGGATGATGTTCGCGTACGTCATGACGACGATCGGCACCCGCAGCGGCGTGCCCGCGATGTCCGCGAGGATGGAGTCCACCGTGGCGCCGCGGGCCAGCGCCCGGTCGGAGGCCTCCTGAATGGTCGGCCCGTCGAGCATCGGATCGGAGAACGGCAGCCCGACCTCGATCGCGTCCGCCCCGCTCTCCTGGTAGGCGAGCAGCAGGTCGGTCCAGTCGGCGGTGATGCCGCCGGTCACGTAGGGCACCAGCAGGGGCCGCCCGGCGGCCCGCAGCGTCGCACCGAGCGCCATCACAGTTCCTCCATCAGCTGGGACATGTCCTTGTCGCCGCGCCCCGAGAGGGTCAGCAGCACCGTCGAGCCGGTCGGCAGGTCGGGAGTGCCGGCCGCGCGCAGCACCCAGGCCACGGCGTGTGCCGATTCGAGCGCGCAGATGATGCCCTCCCGCTCGGCGAGGCGGCGTATCGCGACCAGCACCTCGTCGTCGGTGACGGTGACGTACCGGGCCCGGCCGAGCCCGCCCAGCTGTGCGTGTTCCGGGCCGACCCCCGGGTAGTCCAGGCCGGCGGCGATCGAGTGCGCCTCGGTGATCTGGCCGTGCCGGTCCTGCAGCACCAGCGAGCGCGAGCCGTGCAGCACGCCGGGCTCACCCTCGGACACCGCGGCCCCGCCGGCCGCCTCGACGCCGACCAGGCGGGCATCCGTGTCGACGAAGCCCGCGAACGTGCCGGCAGCGTTGGAACCGCCGCCCACGCAGGCGACGACCACGTCCGGGACGCCGGTGCTCAGCTCGGCCGCGACCTGCCCGCGGGCCTCGTCGCCGATCACCCGCTGAAATTCCCGGACCAGCCACGGGTACGGGTGTGGCCCGGCGACCGACCCGAGGCAGAAGTGGGTGTCCTCGACGGCCGACACCCAGCCCCGCATGGCCTCGTTGGTGGCGTCCTTGAGGGTGCGGCTGCCGCTGGTCACCGGGACGACCTCGGCACCGAGGAGGTTCATCCGGAAGACGTTGAGCGCCTGCCGCTCGATGTCCCGCTCGCCCATGTACACGGTGGCCCGCAGCCCGAACAGCGCCGCCGCGGTCGCCGTGGCGACGCCGTGCTGGCCGGCACCGGTCTCGGCGATCAGCCGGGTCTTGCCCATCCGCCGGGCGAGCAGCGCCTGCCCGAGCACATTGTTGATCTTGTGGGAGCCGGTGTGCGCCAGGTCCTCGCGCTTGAGCAGCAGGGTGACGCCCAGCTCGGCGGAGAGGTTGCGGGCGGCGGTGAGGGCGGTGGGGCGCCCGGCGTAGGTGCGGCGGTAGGCGTCCAGTTCCTGCCGGAACCCCGGGTCGGCCCAGGCCTCCCGGAATGCCTCGGCAAGGGCTTGGCAGGCGGGGATCAGGGACTCGGGTACGTACCTGCCGCCGAAGTCCCCGAACCGCCCGCCGGCGGTGGGCTCGCGCATGAGCACGGTCACGATGTGCCTCCAAAGTTCTAGAACTCTCGGCAGAGTGTGTCACAACAAAGACGAAAGTTCTAGAACTTTAGGCGCGCCGGGCGGGCGGAACCACGCAGACGGCCAGGGTCATCTCGGCGACGAAACGCGGCGCGTCTGCCGGGTCGAGCCGCCCGGCCGCGACGTCGTTTGCCGCGCCGTGCAGGACGTGGTGCAGGGTGCTGGCCAGCAGATCCGCCTGAAAGTCGGCCCGGAAGGCGCCCGCGGACTGGCCTCGGCGGAGCAGGTCGTGGATCCGTTGCTCCGGTTTGGCGTGCAACTCCTGCACCCGCCCCGGGGGCAGGGCCGCCTGCGCCGCTTGCAGGATCGACGCCGCCTGGGCGATCAGCAGCCAGCCGGACTCCATGAGCGCCCGCAGCCCGTCGCGCGGATCGCCGGTGAGATCGACGGCCGCCAGCACCTCGTCCCCGTCGGCGAGCAGCCGGATCAGCGTGGCTTCGACCAGGGCCTCCCGGGAGGGGAAGTGCCCGTACAGGGTCACCCTGCCGACCCCCGCCTCCTGCGCGATGTCGTTCATGCTCGCCTCGGCGCTGCGTCCCAGGCAGGCGACGGCCGCTCGCACGATCTTCTCGGCGTTCTGCCGGGCGTCCGCCCGGCGGGCCGGCCCATCCCCGATCCCCGGCGCTGGCGCATCCTGGGGCTGGTCGGCGTCGCGCAACTCATGCTCATCCTCGACGTCACCGTCGTGGCGATCGCCCTGCCCCACATGGGCGCGGACCTCGACCTGTCGCGAGCAACCCTGACCTGGGTGGTCAGCGGCTACACGCTCGCCTTCGGCGGGCTGCTGCTGCTCGGCGGTCGCGCCGCCGACCTGTACGGGGCCCGCCGGCTCGTCCTGACCGGGCTGCTGCTGTTCGCGGCGGCGTCGTTGACCGCCGGACTGGCCACCTCCGGACCGATGCTCCTCACCGGCCGGGTAGCGCAGGGTATGGCGGCGGCCATGCTGTCACCGGCGGCACTGTCGCTCATCGTCACGATGTTCGACGGGGACGAGCGCAACCGGGCGCTCGGCATCTGGTCCGCGCTGGGCGGCAGCGGCGCCGCAATCGGCGTCCTGCTCGGCGGGCTCCTCACCGCGGGGCCGGGCTGGGCGTGGATCTTCTACATCAACGTCCCGATCGGGCTCGTGCTGCTCCTCACGCTCCGCTCGTACCTGCCGGCGCAGCCGCTACCCGCCGCCCGGGCACGCCTCGACGTTCCCGGCGCGGCCCTGGTGACCGCGGCGACCGCGGCCCTGATCTATGCGCTGATCCGGGCCGGAGACCACGGCTGGGTCACCTGGACCACGGCCGCGCTGCTGGCGGCGTCGGCGGTCCTCTACACCGCCTTCGTGGCGCGTCAGCGCCTCGCCGCCAGCCCGCTGATGAACGTGCGGCTGCTGACCCGCAGGCCGGTGGCAACCGGCACCCTGCTGATCCTCGTCGCGACCGCACTCATGATCATGATGTTCTTCCTCGGCACGTTCGCCCTGCAGGAGCACCACGGCTACGGCGCGCTGACCACCGGCCTGCTCTTCCTTCCCGTGGCGCTGTCCACCATGCTCGGCGCCAACCTGGCCGGCCGCGTCGTCGGCCGCACCGGACCCCGAACCCTGGCCGTGACCGGGCTGGTCGTCGCCGCCGCCGGCCTCGCCATGCCGGCGCTCTGGAACGGGGCCGCGCCCATGGTGGCCGGCCTGACGCTCGCGGCCGCCGGCATCGGATCGCTGTTCGTGGTGGCCTCCGCGACCGCGCTCGGACAGGTGGCGGCGCACGAGGCCGGCCTGGCCTCCGGAATCGTCAGCACCTTCCACGAGTTCGGCGCGGCACTCGGCGCGGCCGTCGCATCCAGCATCGCCGCGGTCAGCATCGCCGGCACCGGCACCGAGGGGTTCACGCGCGGCTTCACCACGGGCGCGATCGTCGCCATCGTGACCGCCGTCGCCGCGCTCGCCATCACCCCGAATCCCCGATCCCGCTGAGCGGCCGGCGGGGCGGCCCGCAGACGACACCACACCACCTCGGAGGCAACGCGTGACAAGGGAAGACGACCGCTACCTGCGAGCGACCAGCTGGCTGGCCCGAGGCAGCCGCCGCCATGCACGCCCACCTCGGTCGCGTCGGCCGCTCACACGAGGCGGTGGCGGGTCAGCCGTTCGTCGCGGTCCGCACCCTCCTCGACGCGGACCATCCGCTGGTCCGGTTCGGCCCGCCGGGCGTACCGAAGCGGCCCGGAGCCTGGTACGTGCGCACCGGCGACCCGGTCGACCTGCTCGCCCGGCTCGTCCCGCTGCTGCGGGCTCGCTGGCACGCGGCGGATCTGCGCTGGCGTGAGCCCGCGCTCGTGATCGACCTGTACGGCCGCGCGGCCCGGTTGGGGTTCACCGAGGGTGAGCTGACGGCGGTGACCGCCGTGCCCGGTGTGGTCGGCCCGTCCGCCGACCCGGGCACCCACGCCGCCATCCCGCCCGGCGCCCTGCTCCATCTCGCCCTCGGCCACCGGAGCCTGCCCGAGGTGCTCGACGCCTGGCCGGACTGCCTCCTGCGGGACCGCCGCACCGAGCGTTTCCTGACCGCGGCGTTCCCCCGGGTGCCGGTCCGGGTTTGGCCCCGCAACTGACGTTCACATGTCACGCAACATCCGCTCGATACGGTGGCGATCATGTGGCGCCCCGTGCCGGTCCCCGGCCGATGAGCTGGCAGACCGGGCTCACCGGCTTCCTCGCCGGTCTCCTGATCTCGGTCGTCACCGCACCCGTCGGCGTGTCCGGAGCGGTGTTTCTGCTCCCGGTCCAACTCAGCGTGCTGCATGTGCCCAACCCCGCGGTGACACCCACGAACCTGCTGTTCAACGTCGTCTCCGGGCCCGGCGCCCTGGCCCGCTACCGTCGCAACGGCCAGCTCACCGGCCCGCTCGCGCGGCTGCTGATCGCGGGCACCGTGCCCGGCGTGATCCTGGGCGCGCTCATCCGGGTCTTCGCCATCGGGGGACCTCGCGTGTTCCGCCTGGTGGCCGCCGCGGTCCTGCTCCCGCTCGGGCTCTGGCTCGGCGCCCGCGCCCTGCGCCCCGGCACGCCCGACCGGCCGCCGCTGTCCCGGCCCACCATCCTGGGTCTCAGCGTCATCACCGGCGCCGTGGGCGGCATCTATGGAATCGGCGGCGGCTCCATCCTCGGCCCCGTCCTCGCCGGCCGCGGCACCCCCATGACCCAGATCGCGCCGGCGGCCCTGGCGGCCACCTTCCTCACGTCCGTCGTCGGCGCCGGTACGTACGGCGTTCTCGCCCTGACCACCACCGGCGACATCGCCCCGCACTGGGCACTCGGCCTGCTCTGCGGGGCGGGCGGGCTCATCGGTGGCTACCTCGGCGCCCGGCTGCAGCCCTACCTGCCCGAGAACGCGCTGCGGCTGCTCCTGGGAACGCTTGCCACCGCTCTCGGCGTGCTCTATCTGATCCAGGGCCTCGCCTAGGGTTGTGTGGCGGATTCATGGCGCCGCGAGGCGGAAGCCGCGCCCGGCGCGGCGGCATTGCCCCATGATCCGCCAGACGCCACACCCCTGGTCTCATGATCGGGGTGCGTACATGATGACTGCGACGCCGAGCAGGCAGATGGCGGCGCCGACGATGTCGTACCGGTCGGGGCGGAACCTGTCGACGACCATGGCCCAGCCGAGGGAGCCCGCGACGAAGACACCGCCGTAGGCGGCGAGGATGCGGCCGAAGTTCGCGTCGGCCTGCAGGGTGGCGACGAAGCCGTAGGCGCCGAGCGCGGCGACGCCGGCACCGATCCACAGCAGGCCCTTGTGCTCGCGGACCCCTTGCCAGACCAGCCAGGCGCCGCCGATCTCGGCGATCGCGGCGACGACGAACAGCAGGATCGACCGGATGATCGTCATAGCGTGATGGCAGCACACCGGCAGGCCGCGGCGCCGACCGGCGCCCGGCGCACGCGCAGTGGCGGGCGGGCCGGGAGTTCGGTTCCGCCTCCGCGGTCGCCGATTCCCGCCAGACGCTGCTGTGCACGTACCTGTCGGGGGTTTTGCTGGTCGGTCTGGTCGTCAACGCCGCGCTGGGCTGGTGGTGGGCCGACCCGCTCGCGGCGCTGGTGATCGCGGCGGTGGCGGTCAAGGAAGGCCGGGAGGCGTGGCGCGGCGATGCCTGCTGCGCCCAGCCGTCCCGGTGAGCTATGCCAGCAGCTCGGCGTCGTGGACCAGGAGCGCCACCTGGACCCGGTTGTTCAGCCCGAGCTTCGCCAGCAGCCGGGACACGTGGCCCTTCACCGTCGGCAGGCTCATCACCAGCTCGGTGCCGATCTCCGCGTTCGACCAGCCCTGGCCGAGCCCCAGCGCCACCTCGCGTTCCCGGTCGGTCAGCGTCGCCAGCCGGGCCCGGGCGCGGTCCCGGCGCGGACCGGCCGCGGGATCGGCGACGTGGTCGATCAGCTGCCGGATCACCGCCGGCGACAGGGTGGCCGAGCCGCCCGCCACCGCCCGGACCGCCTCGATGATGTCGCGCGGCGGGGTGTCCTTGAGCAGGAAGCCGCTGGCGCCGGCCCGCAGCGCGTCCAGCACGTGCTCGTCGGCGTGGAAGGTGGTCAGCACGATCACCTGGGGCGGCGCCGGCCGCGACCGCAGCCGCCTGGTCGCGGTCAGCCCGTCGACCTTCGGCATCCGGATGTCCATCAGCACGACGTCGGGCCAGTGCGCGTCCGCCAGCGCGGCGGCCTGCGCGCCGTCGCCGGCCTCCGCGACGATCTCGATGTCCGGCGACCCGCCCAGCAGAATGCGCAGCCCGGCCCGCACCAGCGGATCGTCGTCCACGATCGCGAGCCGGATCGGCCGCGCCGGGTGGTTCAGGTCGGCCATGGCAGGCGGGCATCGAGGCGGAAGTCGTCGTCCTGCCGGCCGTAGTCGACGTGGCCGCCGGCCAGCGCCGCCCGTTCGCTCACCCCGACCAGGCCCATTCCCGCACCCGGGACGCCGGGTCCCGGCGCCTGCCGGGGGTACGGGTTGGAGATCCTGATCCGCAACTCGGCGCCGGGGCCGCCGTCGAGCAGCACCCGCACCGCCGTCCCCGGCGCGTGCTTGCGCGCGTTCGTGAGCCCCTCCTGCACGATCCGGTAGGCCGTCCGGCCCAGCACCACCGACGGCCCGCCCGCCGGGACCGCGCAGGTGTAGCCCACCGTCATGCCCATCGCCCGGGCGCTGTCGACCAGGGCCGGCAGGTCGGCCAGGCCGGGCTGCGGCGGCTCGGGGCGGCCCACCGCGCCCTCGCGCAGCACCCCGATCACGCCGCGCAGCTCCTCCAGGGCCTCGTGGGCGCTGGCCCGGATCGCCCCCGCCGCGATCGCCACCTCCTCCGGCCGGGCGTCGGTGCGCACCTCCAGCGCCCCGGCGTGCAGGCTGACCAGCGACATCCGGTGGGCCAGCACGTCGTGCATCTCCCGCGCGATCCGGGCCCGCTCGGTCAGCCGGGCCTGGTCGACCCGCAGATGCTGCTCGGCCTCCAGCCGGGCGGCATGCTCGCGCAGCGTCTCGGTGAGCCGACGGTACGCCCGGACGAACATTCCCCACCCCAGCGCTCCCGACGTGGTGACCGCGCGGACCAGCAGGTCCAGCCACACCGGGAACTCCGGGGCGTCGTGCAGCGCGAAGTACACCGGCACGACCGCGACGTATGCCACGCCGAGCGCCAGCGCGACCGGGGCGCGCCGGTGGATCGCCACGGTGAACAGCGCGACGAGGACCGCGCCGGTCGCCATCACGGACACCATGCTGACCGGCAGCAGCGCGGCGGCCAGCCCGGCCGGCCATCGGCGGCGCAGCACCAGCGCGGCGCAGCAGAGCACGCCCAGCCCGACATCGGCGACCCAGGGCAGCGGGGCGCCCTGGGTCGTGGCGTCCCCGAGCGGCACCATCAGCGACCCGTACGCCAGGGCGACCGTCACCGCGACGGCGTCGGCCAGCCGGTCCCGGGCCGCCGACCGGCGGCTTCCCACCGGATCGGGAACGAGCAGAGTGAACACCAGGCCGGCCATGTGCCGAAGCCTACGATCCGGCGCCCCGGCCGGGCACTGTCCGAAGTCGTCCGCGCCCCCTACCGAAGGAGGGGTGCGGGCCGGATCCGAGGGCCGATGTGCCGCGGACGCCGCCGGATCCAGGCTCGGGTCATGGTCAGACGAGTGGGATGGATGGGCGCGGCGGCCGGGTGGGGCATCGTCGCGGGGTGGTGGATGCCGCGCGGGCCGTTGACGATCACGCAGGCGCTGTGGTCGGTCGGGCTGAGCGTGGCCGTGGGCGCCCTGGCCGGGTGGCTGAGCCGGTCGCGCTGTTCGATGCTGACCGCGCCGGCGGTCTTCGCCGTCGCGGTGGAGCTGATCCGGCTGCGGGTGGACGGGCCGTCCGTGGACGCCCCGCACGCCAGCGCGTTCGGCTTCGTCGTGCTGGTCGCGGGCCGCGGGTTGCACTGGTTGCTCTCGGTGCTGCCGATGGCGCTGGCCGCGGCGTACGGCGCGGGCTGGGTGCGGCGTGGCCGGGCCGAGGGCAGGCGGAGCTGGCGGTACGTGCGCCGCACGGCGACCGGGCTGCTGACGGTGTTGCTGCTGGCGGTGACGGTGGCGGTCGCCGTACCGGCCCGGACCCCGGCGATCGCGGGGGAGCGGAGCATCGCCGAGCTGGCCCGGATCGACGCGGACGGGCATTCACTGGGTGTGCTGATCCGGGGCGCCGACCGCACGGCGCCGGTACTGCTCTTCGTGCCCGGTGCGCCCGGCGGCTCCGAGCTGGGCGCTGCCCGCCGGCACCTCGCCGACCTGGAGCGGCGGTTCGTGGTGGTGACGCTGGACCGGCGGGGCGGTGGCTCGTCCTATCCCGCGCTGGATCCGACCGCGACGGTGACGCTGGACGGTGCGGTCGCCGAGGTCATCGCCGTCACCGAGGCGCTGCGCCGCCGGTTCCACCAGGAGAAGATCTACCTGCTCGGGCACTCCGGCGGCTCGATCCTCGGCGTGCTGGCCGTGCGGCGCCGCCCCGAGCTGTACCGGGCGTACATCGGCGCCGGGCAGGGCGTGGACGTGGCGGCCAGCGACAAGATCTGCTACGCCGACATCCTGGCCTGGGCCCGGGACACCGGACGGCCGGGGCTGGTGCGAACGCTTACCGCGCTGGGGCCGCCGCCGTACCGGGACGTGTACTCCTACGAGCCGATCATGCTCTACGAGAACGAGGTCTACGCCTACGACCACTCCGGCAACGCCGCGGGCGCCGACGACCCCTTCGACGGCCTGGGCGCCGCCGAGCACACCCTGCTGCAGAAGGCGCACACCCTCAACGCCGTGCTGGACACCTGGAGCGTGCTCTATCCGGAGATGCAGGGCGTGGACCTGCGCCGGGACGCGCCGCGGCTGGAGGTGCCCGTCTATTTCGTGCAGGGCGCGCACGAGATGCGCGGCCTCGCCGCCCTCTTCGCACCCTGGTACGAAGCGCTGCGAGCGCCCGCCAAGCACCTGACCGTGGTGCCGACCGGCGGCCACCGGGCGTTCCTCGAACAGCCGCGGCTGTTCGCCGAGGTCATGGACCAGGTGCTGGCTCAGGCGCCGTCGACACCCGGTAGGTGATGTGGGTGACCAGCGACGCCGACCGCCCGGAGACCTGCTCCAGCCGCACCGCCGTGACCCCGTCGAACAGCCGCTCGCCCGCGCCGAGCAGCACCGGGGCGACGTGCAGCCGCAACTCGTCGATGAGGCCGGCGGAGAGGGCCTGGTTGACCGTCGAGGCGCCGCCGGCGATCGAGATCCGGCCGTCACCGGTGGCCTCCCGGGCCCGGGCGACGGCCTCCCCGACCCCGGCGCTGACGAAGGAGAACGTGGTGCCGCCCTGCATGACGAGGTCGGCGCGCGGATGACGGGTGACGACGAAGACCGGCTTGTGGTACGGCGGGTCCTCGCCCCACCAGCCGCGCCACGCCGGATCCCAGTCACCGGCCCCGGGCCCGGCGAACATGTTGCGTCCCATGACGAAGGCGTCGGCGGCGGTGATCGCCTCGAGCTCGGCGGTGTTCTCCTCGGGAGTGTCGAACATCCACCGGTGCAGCCGTTCACCACCCTCGCCGAGGGGGTCGTCGGGGCTCTGCCGGAGTCCGGCGACGAAGCCGTCCGCGGAGACGCCGAGGTCGCAGGTCACGTACGCCATGTCGAAGTCCTTCCGGATCACCAGTCGCTATCCGCAATCGGTTCGGACCGTACTCAGGGCTGAGCCCATCCGCGACGGAAACCCCCGGCGAGTGTGCCATCTGAGCCTGCTCAGGCCCGGGATGTGCCGTCCGCGCGGCGCGGGGAACCCCCCTCGCGGGCCCGCGCGTCCAATCGCAGACCGCCTGCCGTGCGACCCCGGAGGTCTGCCATGTCCGACTGCCGCGCCTGCCCGTCGTTCGTCCTGCTCAGCACCGCGGCCCTGCTCGGCTCCGTGGTCCTGCTCGCCGCCCGGGCCACTCCCGGCCGGGCCACCGCTTCCCGGGCCACCGCTTCCCGGGCCAGTTCCGATCGGGCCGCTCCTGCCCGAGCCGCTTCCGTCCCGGCCACTCCCGCTCGGCAACGGGGTGGCGGTGAGGGCCGGGCCGGCACCACCGTGCCCGATGTCGTCGGCCGCAACATCGCCCTGGTCGACAAGCTCGCCGGTGAGGCCGGGGTGGTGGCCGTCCTCAGCTACCGACCCCGGGCCCGGCAGGCCCAGGGCACGGTGGTGGCGGTCTATCCCGCGGCCGGCTCGAGCGTGGGGCGCGGGAGCACGATCCAGGTCTCGGTGGCGGGCCGGCCCGGCACGGATCTCGACGACCGCATCGCCGCCGACCGCCGCCGCTTCGTCGGGCTCGGCGCCGATCCGGACGGCACGCTGGTCGTGGCCGTGGCCGCCGGGGTGAATCCGGACGCGGCCGTTTCCGCCATCCGGCCGGCCCTGGCCGGCCGCAAGCACCGCGTCGTCACGTGCGACACCACCTTCGCCGAGCTGGAGAGCGTCCGCGCCGGGGTGAGCGCCGCCCTCCTGCAGGCCGCCGGCTTCACGCTGCGGGTGGATCCGGTGGCCGGCGTGGTCCGGGTCGAGGGCGACATCGCGGCCGAGGTGGCCGCCGCGCTGACCGACCGGTACGGCCGGGCCGTCATCGTGGCCCGCGGCAAACGAGCCCGCCGCTCGGCCTGACCCGGCCCGCGTGATTCAGCTTGTGATGTCGCGGCCGGCGAAGCGGGCCCAGGCCGCCGACAGGAAGACCACGATGTAGGCGCCGGCCGACAGCAGCCCCGGCCGCAGCGCGCCGAACGACACCGGGTCGCGCAGCAGCTCGCCGAAATCGTTCCAGTGCCGGGTCAGCAGATACGGGTGCAGCCAGTCCAGCTGCGGGACCTGCAGCAGCACGAAACTCGTCACCGTCAGCATGGTCAGCGCGATGGTGGCACCCATCGGCTGCTCGGTGAGGGTGGAGAGGAACAGCCCGACCGCGCCCAGCGCCGACAGGCAGACCCCCAGGTACAGGCAGACGCCGAGCAGCCGCAGCAGTGCCTCGCCGAAGCTGGTCTGCGCGCCGGAGAGCAGGGTGACGTTCCCGCCGCCGAAGAGGATCAGCCCGATCACCAGCCCGGAGACCGCGACCACCAGCGGCGCCAGGAACGCGCCCGCCACGATGCCCGCGTACTTGACGGCCAGCAGGCGGGTGCGTGCCACCGGCACGGTCAGCAGATAGCGCAGCGTGCCCTGGTTCGCCTCGCCGGCCACCGCGTCCCCGGCCAGCATCGCGATCGCGATCGGCAGGAACAGCCCCAGCTCGACGGCGAGCGCGGCCAGCGCCACGAAGAGGCCGTTGCCGGTGATCTGGGCGAAGAAGTCCGGGCCGCCGCCACGGTTGCCCGACGTGTCCGGCGCGGCCACCTTCATCGCCACGGCCAGCACGATCGGCACCGCGGCCAGCGCGGCCAGGCCGACCTGGTTGCGCCGGCGGACCGCGATCAGCCGCAGCTCGGAGCGCAGGAACCGGGTCGAGAACCGGCGGACCGGGGCCGCCGGGACCCCGGACACCTCAACCGCTGACATCGAAGCCTCTTCCGGTCAGGGAGACGAACACGTCCTCGAGGCTGGGCGACTCGACCGAGTAGCCGCGTACCGCCACCCCGTCGTGCACCAGCGCGGCCACCACCTTGTCCGGCGCGATCGCGCCGAGCTGCCCGGCGGCCTCGGCCGCCGTCTCGGTGACCTCGGTCAGGCCCAGCGTGCGCAGCACGTCGGCGGCCTGCGCCGGCTGGTCGGTCAGCACCCGGGCCCGTGGCGCCGCGTCCGAGCGCAGCTGGGTGAGCGGCGCCTGGGCGACCAGCTTGCCCCGGTGCATCACCCCGACGTGGGTGCAGATCTGCTCGACCTCGGCGAGCAGGTGGGTGCTGAGCAGCACCGTGGCGCCCTCCGCGGCGAGCGCCCCGACCAGCGTGCGCACCTCGCGGGTGCCCTGCGGGTCCAGGCCGTTCGTCGGCTCGTCCAGGATGAGCAGTTCGCGCGGTACGAGCAGGGCGGCCGCGATGGCCAGCCGCTGCTTCATGCCGAGCGAGTAGGTGCGGTAGCGCTTGGCGGCCGCGGCGCCCAGCCCGACCCGGTCCAGGGCGGCGGCGATTCTGGTCTCCGCGGTGCCGGCCTCGGCGCCACGGTCGGCCGCGTCGAGCCGCCGCAGGTTGTCGCGCCCCGACAGGTACGGGTGGAAGCCCGGCCCCTCGACCAGCGAGCCGACCCGGGGGAGCACCTCAGCGGCGCGCTCGGGCATCGCCGTGCCGAGCAACTCGTGCCGGCCGGCGCTGGCGCCGATCAGCCCGAGCAGCATCCGGATCGTGGTGGTCTTGCCCGACCCGTTCGGGCCGAGGAAGCCGTAGACCGCCCCGCGGGGGACAGCCAGGTCGACGGTGTCCACCGCGACCTGGCTGCCGAACCGCTTGGTCAGCCCGTATGTGGCGACCGCGAGGTCAGTCACTTTCCGGCTGCCTCATACAACTTCTCCGGGGCCACCGCGCCGACCAGGATCCGGCCGTCGTCGGTGATCAGCGCGCTGAACAGGGCGCTGGTGAGCAGGTGCCCGCTGCCCCAGGTGCCGCTGATCTTCGGCAGGGCGCCGACGATCGCGTCCAGCTGCCCGGCGATCTGTCCGGCGCCGGCCTGGTCACCGGTCTTGGCGCCGGCCTTGTCGTCGCCGGTCGGCATCTTGGCCACCAGCACCGAGGTCCAGCCCTTGCCGACGACCTTGGTGCCGTCCGCGGCGGCCTGCTTCTCCGCCTCCTTCGCCTGCTCCGGCGTGATCGCCTTGCCGTGCTCCTTGGCGAGGTCGGCCGGGTCGGGCTCGGTCACCTTGGTGCCTTCCGGCGGGTTGAAGGCGAACTGCTGCGCGTCCGGCACCTTGAAGGTGATCTGCTGGAACGCCACCCGTACCGCCGGGTCGTTGGCGTCCTTGGCGTACACGTCGACGCCGAGCGGCACGTGCTTCTCCGCGTCGATGGCCAGGCGCACCTGGCCGATCAGCGAGGCGGTGTCACGCGGCGTGAGCACCAGCTCGTACGCGTCCCGCCCGGCGACCCTGGCCGCGCCGGTCGTGGTGACCGCCGTGGTCGGATCGATCGCGGCGAGCGCCGCGTCCGCGGCCTCCTGCGGCGTGGACGGCACACCCGACGGCAGCGCCGCCGGCTTCTTGTCCGCCTTGTCCGCGGGGATCTTGTAGTGCGTCGCCGAGCTGTCGGCGCTGCGCCACATCCACACGTCCGAGCCGTTGCGGATCACGTCGGTCTCGCCGAGCGTGCCCATCAGGGCGAGGCGGGCCTTGTCCTCGCCGGCGTACCAGACCCGTGCGGTGTTGCTACCCGCGACGAGCTTCATGATGTCGGCGCTGCCGGCTCCGCTGGTGACGCCCGGCAGCGACGGCAGTCCCAGGTCGGCGGTCTGCACGACCGTGCCGGAGAAACCGTCTACCTTGGCGTTCTGCACGTCGACCAGCAGCTGGGCCGCACTGCGCTCCGGCAGCGAGGGGTCCGCGCTGGCCACGATCGTGCCCGCTGCGGCGCCGCCACCGATGACGGCGACCGCTGCCGCGGCCGGAACCAGCCAGCGCAGCGCGGGCCTTGACCTGAACACACTCACGATGAGCACCTCCCGTTGTCTGAAGCCATGGTGCGCCAGCCGGCCTGTGACGCCGCTGAGAACATCCCTTAGGGGTTGGGGGGTGTCTGGCCCTGTCGTGCCAAGGTAGTGGAGTGCGGTTGCTGGTGGTGGAGGATGAGGCGCGGCTCGCGGCCGCCCTGAAGCGTGGTCTGCAGGCCGAGGGTTTCGCCGTGGACGTGACCGGCGACGGTCAGCACGGGCTGGAGCTGGCCCGCCACGGCGACTACGACGCGATGATTCTCGACGTCATGCTGCCGCGGCTGTCCGGCTACCGGGTGGTGCGCCAGCTGCGGGCCGAGGAGCAGTGGCTGCCGGTGCTGATGCTCTCGGCCAAGGACGGCGAGTACGACCAGGCCGACGGCCTGGACTGCGGCGCCGACGACTATCTGACCAAGCCCTTCTCGTACGTGGTGCTGCTGGCCCGGCTGCGCGCGCTGCTGCGCCGGGGCACCCCGGAACGGCCGGCGGTGCTGCGCCACGGCGACCTGGAGCTGGACCCGGCGCAGCGCAAGGTCACCGTCTCCGGTGCCGAGGTGATGCTGACCGCCCGCGAGTTCGCCCTGCTGGAATACCTGCTGCGCCGCCCCGGCGAGGTGGTCTCCAAGACCGAGCTGCTCGACCACGTCTGGGACGCCGCGCTGGAGACCGCCGCCAACGCGGTCGAGGTCTACGTCGGCTACCTGCGCCGCAAGATCGGCCGGGAGCGGCTGGAGACGGTCCGCGGCGCCGGCTACCGGCTGGCCGCCGTCGACGGGTCCTGAGCGTGACCTGGCTGCGCCGGCTCAGCCTGCGCGCCCGGCTGCTGCTCGTCTCGGTCGTGGTGCTCTTCGCCGGGCTCGCCGGCGGCGGCGTGGTGCTGGTCACGACGATGAACTTCGCGCTGCTGCGTACCGCGAACAACGAGGCGCTCGAAACCGCCAAGGCGGTCGCCGAGCTGGTGAACGAGGACACCCTGAGCGATCCGCTGCCGGCTGCTCCGGCCGTACGGGTGCAGGTCGTCGACGCCAAGCACCGGGTCCGCGCGGTCTCCGCCGGGGCCGACCGGCTCGTGCCGATCCTCTACCCGGACGAGCTGAACGCGCTCGGCGACGGGCAGGGGCGGTTCATCCCCGGCAGCCGGATCGGGCTGGACGGCCGGGTGCGCGTGGTGAGCGTGACGGCCGGCCCGGCGAGCGACCCGGTCCACGTGCTCGTCGCTCGGCCCACCGCCGACCTCACCCAGGGTGTGCACCTGCTGCGCACCACGCTGCTGATCACGTTCCCGCCGCTGGTGGCGCTGCTCGCGCTGGTGGCGTGGCGGGTGGTGGGCGCGACGCTGCGCCCGGTCGAGGCGCTGCGGGCCGGCGCGGAGGAGATCACCGGCGCGGCCCGCTCCGACCGGCTGCCGGTGCCGGACTCCCGCGACGAGATCCACCGGCTCGCGGTGACGCTGAACGGCATGCTGCACCGCCTGGACGCGGCCCGGGGGCGCCAGCGGGCCTTCGTGGCGGACGCCGCCCACGAGCTGCGCAGCCCGCTGACCAACATGCGGACCGAGCTGGAGGTGGCGCAGCGGCTGCCGGACACCACCGACTGGCCGTCGCTCGCCGACGATCTGCTCACCGACGTCGAACGGCTCAGCCGGCTGGTCGACGACCTGCTGCTGCTGGCCCGGGCGGACGACGGGAGCACCCGGGCGCTGACCCGGCGGGCCGAGGCGGTCGAGCTGGGCCAGCTGCTGGGCGAGGTCGCGGCGCGCTACCCGGCGGTGGAGTACGAACGGCCGGCGGTGCCGCTGCGGACCCTGGGGGAGCGTGACGCGCTGGGCCGGGTGGTGGCGAACCTGCTCGACAACGCCGTCCGGCACGCCGCGTCGTCGGTGCGGCTCTCGGTGACGGCGGATGGCGCGTACCAGATGATCTCGGTCTCGGACGACGGGCCGGGCATCCCGGCGGCGGACCGGGAGCGGGTCTTCGACCGGTTCACCCGGCTCGACGACGCCCGGGCCCGCGACGCCGGCGGCTCCGGGCTGGGCCTGGCGATCGTCCGCGAGCTGGTCCGCCGGCACGGCGGCACGGTGGCGCTGCGGGGCACCGCGCCCCCGCCCGGCCTGCGCGTGGACGTCCGCCTGCCCGGCGCGTGACCCCGCCCCCGGGCGGCAGCGCGAATCCGGCTGGAACTTTCCCGCGACGGCCATCGACCAATGACCGTGCCCGGCGCCCTGGCCGGTTCGATCGGAAGGTCTCTGATGTCCCTGTTGAAGCGTTCGGCCGCGGTGGCCGGAATGGTCGCCGCCCTCACCCTCGCCCTCGCGGTGCCCGCGTCCGCGCACGTCACGGTGAATCCGAACACTGCGGTGCAGGGCGGCTACGCCAAGCTCACGTTCCGCGTGCCCAACGAGAGCGACACCGCGAGCACCACCAAGGTCGAGGTCAACCTGCCGGCCGAGACCCCGTTCGCCTCCGTGTCGCTCAAGCCCGTCGCCGGCTGGACCATGGCGCCGGTGAAGTCGAAGCTGGCCAAGCCGATCGAGGCGCACGGCACGCAGCTCACCGAGGCGGTCTCGAAGATCACCTGGACCGCCGTCGGGGACGCGGCGATCAAGCCCGGCCAGTTCCAGGAGTTCGACGTGTCGGTCGGCCCGCTGCCGGAGGTGCCGCAGGTGGTGTTCAAGGCGCTGCAGACCTACTCGGACGGCACCGTGGTGCGGTGGATCGACGAGCCCACCACCGACGGGACCGATCCGGAGAAGCCCGCGCCCGTCCTCAAGCTCACCGCGGCCGCCGCGACCGACACCCCTGTCGCCGCCGGCGGCGGGACCGCACCGACCGTGACCGCGGCGGCGCCGGCCGAGGAGGACGGCACCGCGTCCTGGGCCGGCATCACCGGGATCGGGTTGGGCCTGGCCGCGCTGGTGCTCGGCCTGCTCGCCTACCGCCGCTCGGGTCAGAGCACGGCGGGTCAGAGCGCCACTGGGCAGAGCACGGCGGGTCAGAGCACGGCGGGTCAGAGCGCCACAGGGCAGAGCGCGGCGGATCAGGTCGCCGCAGGTCAGAGCGTCGCGGGGCAGTGACCGACGAGCAGGTCACCCGGTGGGCGCTCGCCGCCGGCCGGGGTGACCGGGACGCGGCGGCGGCGTTCGTCCGGGCCACCCAGCGGCAGCTGGGGCGCTTCCTGCAGCACCTCGCCGGCCCCGGCGAGGTCGAGGACCTGACCCAGGAGACCTATCTGCGGGCGCTGCGCAGCCTGCCCGGCTTCGCCGGCCGCTCCAGCGCCCGCACCTGGCTCTTCACCATCGCCCGCCGGGTCGCCGTCGACCACGTCCGGGCCGCGGTCGTGCGGCCGCGGATCGCCCGGGTCGAGGACTGGCAGGGCGCCGCCGACGCCGTGGGCGCCGCGGACCGGCCGCGCTTCGAGGACGACCTGGCCCTGCGCGACCTGCTCGGTGCGCTCAGCGCCGAGCGGCGGGAGGCCTTCGTGGCCACCCAGCTGCTGGGACTGTCGTACGCGGAGGCGGCCGAGGTCTGCGACTGTCCGGTGGGGACGATCCGTTCCCGGGTGGCCCGGGCCCGCGAGGACCTGGTGGCGGCGCTGGCCGCGAGCGGGGAGCCGCGCCGCGGCCGCGCCTCGAGCCCGGCGGGCTGACGGTCGCTCAGGTGCCGGTGTAGAACGCGTAGGTGCGGTCGGCCTGGGCGCGGGCGGTTTCCGGGTCGGTGCCGTTCGCGATCGCCGCCTCGGCCCAGCTGTCGCTGCTCAACCGGTAGAAGAGCCTGCCCTCGTCGGAAGCCGCCCAGCTCGCCACGGCCTCGGGATTGTTCGCCGTGGCCCCGTCGGCCACGTGCATGGCCAGGCCCAGCAGCGCCCCGTCCCAGCCGACCCCGGTCGCGCCGGGACCGTACTGGTCCCAGAACTCGTCGGCGACGTGGGCGACGTGCTCGAGTTCGAAGCGCGACCGACCGTCGCCCTCGGCGCTCAGCCTGACCTCCACCCAGCTCACCTGGCCGTTGAACTCCCAGGTCGCGGAGTAGCCGTGCGGCTTGTCGCAGCGGGTGATCGTGCCGCCGGCATTGCCCTCGAACTGGTACTTGCCGCCCTCGCGCAGATCGCCGGAGACCGGCAGGAACCAGCGCGGGATCCGCTCGGGGCTGGTCACCGCCTCCCACAGGTCGTCGAGGCCGGTGTCGTAGACCTGGCTCATCGTGGAGACGCGGGCCTCGCCGGCCTCCAACGTGCGGTCCCCGACCTGGCGCCGTACCGCGCTGATCTGTTCTTTCGCGTCCTTCATCCGTCGCTCCGATCGTCGTCGCGGGCGGCGAGCCGCCGCTGTCTCTTGCCCCTGGCCACTTCGGTGGCCAGGGCGTCCAGGTGGGGGGTCCAGAACCGCCGGAACCGGCTCAGCCAGGCGTCGGCCTCGCGCAGCGCGGTGTCGTCGACCGCGTAGAGCCGGCGGGTGCCCTCCGGGCGCACGGTGGCGAAGCCGTTGTCCCGCAGCACCTTGAGATGCTGGGAGACGGCGGGCTGGGAGATGCCGAACTCGGCCCGGATGACCTCGGTGACCGCGCCGGAGGGCTGCTCGCCGTCGGCGAGCAGCTCCAGGATGCGGCGGCGGACCGGGTCGCCGAGGACGTCGAACGCGTGCACCGGGCCATTCTGTCAGTTGCGGCTTATATAAGGCAACTCTTAAACAGTGATCCCGGCCGGCCGGCTGCTGGCATGCTGCCTCAGGTGCGGCTCTGCGTGGTTCTGCTGGCGTTCGGCCTGCTGACCGGCTGCGGCGGCGGGACGCCCCGGGCGCCCTCGACCGTGCTGCCCAGGCCGTCGCCCGCGGGCTGGGCCACACCCGGCCACCCGAGCGTGCCGGCCCCGCCGCCCACCGGGCCGGCCCGGTCCGCGACGACCACGGCCACGACCGGGACGACGACCGGGGCGACGACCAGGGTCGCGGTCGTCAGCGGCGGCTGGGAGATCACCGTCTACTACACCGCCGTGCAGAGCTTCCACGACGGCGAGCCCGAGACCGTCACCGGTTGCCGCGGCCTCGACTGCGCGCACGGCGACGACGAACTCGGCGAGTATCCGGCCGACTTCGTCGCGGCGGTCCAGGACGAGGGGACCGGGCGTACGGCGGACGGCGCGTACCTCAACTGGTCCTACGACGTCGGCTTCTGGCTGGACAGCGCGGCGCGGGACACCGCCGGCGCACCGCTGCGCCCCTTCGTGACCGCCGCCGCCGACCCCGGCGTGCTGCCCCGCGGCACGACCTTCCGGATCGCCGGCTGCGGCCACACCGACGACGGGGCCGCGCCCTCCGGCCCGGTCTGCGCGGGCCTGCGCCGGGCGCGCTGGACGGTGGCCGACGAGTTCACCCCCGGCCTCGGCGGCAGCAAGCACGTCGACGTCTACATCGGCGAGGAGACCGGGCCGGATTTCACCGACTCGGCGTGGTATCTCACCCTCACCGGGGCGTCGCTGCGCTACGCCCGCTGAGCGCGCCGGATCAGGAGGCGTATCGCTTGGCGGCGCGCTCGCGGGCCTTGACCGCCTCGACCTCGCGGTCCTTCGGCGGCGCGGTGGTGACGAGCGCGGCGAGCAACTCCTCCGTCGCCGCCGCGACCGCGTCGACGGCCCGGTCGAAGGCGGCCTGATTGCGCTGCGACGGGCTGGTCGACCCGGCGACCTTGCGCACGTACTGCAAGGCGGCGGCCCGGACCTCGTCGGGCGTGGCCGGCGGCTCGAAGTTGTGCAGCTGGCGAATGTTTCGGCACATGGGAAGAGTTTAGGCACTGCCGGCCGCCCCGGGCGGACCCCCGAACCACCCGGCCGGGCCGCCGCGGCGCTGCCCGCGTCGTGGTCGGTGCCGGCGCGCCCCGGATAGGTTCTCGGGGTGACCGTGGACCTCGACGAGCCGACGACCGCCGCCCCAGCCCGGCCCCGGGCCCGCCGGAGGTGGCTGTTCGCCCTGCTCATCGTGGTCCTGCTGGGGCAGATGGCGACCGCCATGGTGGTCACCGCGGTGCAGCAGACCCCGACCATCGACGAGCCGGTCTACGTCGGCACCGCCATCACCTATGTCCAGCAGCACAGCCTGCGGTACAACCCGGAGCACCCGCCGCTGGGCAAGTTGATCATGGCGGCGGGGCTGGTGTTCGCGCAGCCGAAGCTCGACCCGGCGTACCGGGGCAACCAGACGGCGCTGGGCCGGCACGTGCTCTACTCGGCCGGCAACGACCCGTACGAGCTGATGTTCTTCGCCCGGCTCCCGATGATCATCCTGACGCTGCTGTTCGGGCTGGTCGTGTTCGCCTTCGCCCGTGACCTGGTGGGTCCGGTCGGCGGGCTGCTGGCGCTGGCCCTGTACGCCTTCTCGCCCGACGTGATCGCGCACGGCTCGCTCGCCACCCTGGACGTGCCGGCGGCCGGGTTCCTGCTGACCGCGACCTGGCTGCTCTGGCGGGCCCGGGGCCGGCCGCTGCTGTACGTCCCGCTGGCCGGGCTCGCGCTCGGCGCGGCGCTGGCCACCCGGATGAGCGTGCTGCCCGCGGTGCCGGTGCTGATGCTGCTGACCTTCCTCGCGGTCAAGCGGCTGCGCGGGCTCGCGGCCGCGGGCGGGCTCGCCGCGATCGGGGTCGCCGTGGTCTGGGTGGTGTATCTCGCCGTCGATCCCACGCTGCGGTTCCTGCACCCGATCGGCATGCCGGTGATCGACGGGCTGCGCGGGCTGGTCGTGGACCTGCTGCCGTTCCCGGTGCCGTACCGCGACGGCATGCGGATCCAGTTCGCCTTCGAGGACCGCACGTTCAACGGCTTCCTGTTCGGCCACCTGTACCGGGGCTCGCGCTGGTACTACCTGCCGCTGGCCATGCTGGTGAAGACGCCGCTGGGCCTGCTGGTGCTGTGGCTGGCCGGCTCGGTGGCCCTGCTGATCGTGCCGCGGCTGCGGATCGCCGCGCTGTACCTGCTCCTGCTGCCCGCCGTGCTGTTCGTCGTGGCGATGACGGGCTCCCGTGACTTCGGCAGCCGGTACGTGGTGTTCATGCCGGTCTTCCTGGCCGTGGCCGCGGCGGCCGTGGTGGCGCTGCGCTGGCGCTGGGCGCACCTCACGGCGGCGGTGCTGACGCTGTTCGTGGCGGTCAGCTCGCTGCGGACGTTCCCGTACTACCTGCCGTACTCGAACGAGGCATTCGGCGGTCCGGCCAAGACCCATCTGCGGTTGCACGACTCGAACGTCGACTGGGGCCAGGACCTGGGCCGGCTCGCCGACCGGCTGCGCGAGCGGTATCCCGGCGAGCGGGTCTGGCTGGTGTACAAGGGCGCCGGGCTGCCGGCCGAGTACGGCATCACCGCGGGGAACCCGCTGCGGACACCGGCGGCGGAGGTGCACGGTCTGCTCGTGGTCTCCGACAGCGCGGCCGCCCGGGCCGGGGCCCGGCTCAAGGCCCTGCTGCGCACCAGCGGCGAGCCGGTGGACGACGTCGGCCACTCGATCACCATCTACCGCCGTCCCTGACTCGCCTGCGCGCACCCTGGCGTACACCTGACGGTCGGTTCGATCGCTCATCGTCAGGGCATGCCGGACGTCGTGCGAGCCGTGGCCGACAGCCCGTGGGTGCTGGTGCTGGTCTTCGTGGTGGCCGGGCTCGACGCCGTGCTGCCGTTCATGCCGAGCGAGTCGACGGTGATCGCGGTCGCGGTGGTCGCCGCCGGAACCGGCCGTCCGGCGCCGGTCGCGCTCATCCTGGTGGCGGCGGCCGGTGCTTACCTGGGCGACCTGCTGGCGTACGCGATCGGCCGGCGCGGCACCCGGGCCGTTGCCGCCCGCCTCGACCGGGGCCGCCGGTCCCGGGCTCTGCACGCCTGGGTGTATCGCCTGCTGCACAGTCGCGGTGGCCTGCTGATCGTGTTCGCCCGCTATGTGCCGGGCGGCCGCTCGACCACCGCGTTCGCGGCGGGGATCGTCGGCTATCCGCCGGTCCGGTTCCGCTGGTACACGGCGGCCGGTGTGCTGCTCTGGTCCGGCGAGGCGGTGCTGCTCGGCTATGCCGGCGGCGCGGTGTTCGCCTCCCGGCCGCTGCTCGCGCTGGCCGCGGGCTGGGGCGGGGCGCTGCTCGTCACCGGCGGCGCGGCCGGAGTCCAACGGCTCGCCGGGCTCGCCAGGCGGCCTGCCGCAGCGCCACCCGTACGCCGGCGGAGCTGACCGGCGGCGGATCCCGGGTTCAGCCGCCGGCCGGCTGCAGGCCGAATTTGCCGTTCTCGGCGCGCAGCAGCAGGAACCTCGGCGTGGCGCGGGTGCCGTCGGGGTTGAAGCTCAGCGGCCCGCTCATCGCGTCCAGGTCGGTGGTCGCGATCGCGGCGCGGACCGCCTCGTGGTCGACGCTGCCGGCCCGCTTGATCGCGTCGAGCGCGACCTTCACCGCGTCGTACGCCTCGACCGTCGACGGGCCCGGCGCCGTGCCGAACGCCGTCCGGTACCGCCCCGACCACTCGGCCAGCTCGGGCAGGAACTCCGGGAAGATCAGCGCGGTGCCGTACACGTCACGCGACTGCGCCGGGGTGAGGTTCGCCAGCAGCGGGCCGTCGGTCGCGCCGTCACCGACGACGATCTTGCCGGTGAAGCCGTCGTGGCGCAGGTCCTTGATGAGCTGGCTGGCCTCGGCGTAGTAGCCGGTGTAGTAGACGATGTCGGCCTTGCCGGCCAGCACCTTGCTGGTTATCCGGGAATAGTTGGTCGCGCCCTGGCTCAGCTCGAACTCGCCGGCCACCGCCAGGTCGCCGGTCCGCTTCGCCGCGGCGGCCGTGGACTCGGCCAGGGTGATCGGGAAGCTGGTGCCGTCGTGCACGACCGCCAGCCGGTGGCCGCCGAGCCGCTTCATCCAGCCGACCGCGAAGTCCGCCTCGGCGGTGACCGTGCCGCAGATCAGGAAGACGCTGTCGTACTTCGGCGCGAGCAGGTCGGTGGAGTTGGACTGCGCCACGACCATCGGCACGCCGGCCGACCGGAAGATCTTCAGGGTGGGCACGGTGGCGCTGCTGCAGTAGCCGCCGACCGAGGCCGCGATGTCCTTGGTGACCAGGGTGCGGGCGGCGGTCACCGCGGTGCCGGGGTCGCAGGCGTCGTCCTCGACCAGCAGTTCGACCTGCCGGCCCAGCACGCCACCGGCCGCGTTGGCCTCGCTGACCGCCAGCCGGGCCCCGTTGACCATGGACTCGCCGGACGGGCTGCTGCGCCCGGTGAGCGGCACGAGCGTGCCGAGGCGGACGGTGCCCGTCGAGGGCTCCGCCGCGGTCGCGGAGCTCTCCGTCTGCTCGCCACACCCGGCGAGGGCGGCCAGTACGACAGCCACCACGACGCTGGAGAGCAGCTGTCGACTGCGCATGGGACCACACCCCGTCCTTGAAGCTCACAGGTCTCTTCGGTACCGGACCGGACCAGCTGAGCCCATTCGCCTTCACCGCCGCCCGCCGCTGCCGAATAGAGCGCCGTGATCAGGCGCATCCGAGGACGCAGCGTGGCGATGACCGCCGCCCTGGCGGGGGTGCTGCTGGCGCTGGCCGGATACGTCATCCAGGGCACCGTGCACACCACCCGGGCCACCGAGCAACAGAGCCACGCGCTGGTCATCGACTCGATGTTCGCCGAGGCCCGGATCGCGATCGCGATGCAGGAGGTGAACCTGCGGCACTACCAGGTCGAGCCCGCCGTCGCCGTCGAGCAGCGCTTCGCCCAGGTGGCCCGCACCTCGAACGACACGCTGATCCGGATCGCGGCCGAAGACGCCGGGCAGGCCCGGGTGGACGCGGTGCGGCTGCGGGAGGAGCAACTCGCCTACCAGGTCCTCGCCGAGCGGTTGATCGCGCAGATCGCGGACAGCGACCCCGGGCACATCCAGCTCGACCGGCTCGAGGTGACGCCGGCCTTCTACAGCCTGCAGGACGACGTGGACAAGGTGTCGCGGGCGTACCACGACGACGCCCAGATGCAGGTCGCGGCGCTGCGCCGGACGCAGGTGCGGCTGCTCATCGGCACCTCGGTCGGCTTCGGCGTGACCCTGACCCTGGTCGGCATGATCCTGCGGCTGGTGCTGGGCTACCAGCACCGCCTGGTCGAGCAGGCCGCGGCGAGCCGGCACCTGGCCCTGCACGATCCGCTCACCGGGCTGCCCAACCGCACCCTGTTCGGCCAGCGGCTGCGCCGGGCGCTGGCCGATATCACCGCCGCGGCCGGCGGTCATCAGATGGCGCTCATGGTCATCGACCTCAACGGCTTCAAGGCCGTCAACGACACCCTCGGCCACCACGCCGGCGACCTGGTGCTGATCGAGTCCGGCCGCCGGCTGACCGGCGGCGTCGGCGCCGACGGCCTGGTGGCCCGGCTCGGCGGCGACGAGTTCGCCGTGCTGCTGCCGCACGTCTCCGGCCTCGCCGCGGCGACCGAACTCGCCGAGCGGCTGGTCGCCTCGCTGCGCCGCGACTTCCTGCTGGACGAGGGCCCGGCGGCGATCAGCGGCAGCCTCGGCATCGCGCTCGGCCCGCTGCACGGCGCCGGCGACGAGCTGTTCCGGCACGCCGACGCGGCGATGTACCGGGCCAAGGGCAACGGCGGCGGCGTCGCCGTCTACGACGCCGCCGAGGACGCCGAGACGCCCGACCGGATGCAGCTCTTCGCCGACCTGCGGGCCTTGCTCGACGGCGGCGACCCGGGCGGTCAGCTGCGGCTGCACTACCAGCCCCAGGTACGCCTCAGCGACGGCGCCGTGACCGCCGTGGAGGCGCTGGTGCGCTGGCAGCACCCCGACCGTGGCCTGTTGCCGCCGGCGGTGTTCCTGCCCGTCGCGGAGAGCCGTGGCCTGGAGATCCGGCTGACCGACCACCTGCTGGGCCTGGCGGTACGGCAGGCGGCCCGGTGGCGGGAGGCGGGGCTGGAATATCAAATGGCGGTGAACGTGTCACCCGGCTGCCTGATCGACGCCGGCTTCGTCGCGCGGGTGCTGGGTGCGGTCGCCGGGGCCGGGCTGCCGCCGCGGCTGCTGTGCCTGGAACTGACCGAGACCAGCATCATGGCCGACCCGGAACGCGCGGTCCGCGCCCTGCACGAGATCCGCGAGCACGGCGTCTCGGTCTCGGTCGACGACTTCGGCACCGGGTTCAGCTCGCTGGCCCAGCTGCGCCGGGTGCCGGCCGACGAGCTGAAGATCGACCGTACGTTCGTCCGTGACCTGACGCCCGGCTCCCCGGACGCGGTCATGGTGCGCAGCGCGATCGATCTCGGCCACAACCTGGGCCTGTCCGTGGTCGCCGAGGGCGTGGAGGACCTGGCGACGCTGCTGCGGCTGCGCGAGCTGGCCTGCGACTACGCCCAGGGCTTCGCGCTGAGCCACCCGGTGCCCGCCGAGTTGCTGCCGCAGGCCTGCCTCGACGCCGAGCGGGTGGTGCGCGCGGCGGTCGAGGCGGGAGAAGGCGGTGTGCTCCTGCGCTGAGCCGCCCGCGTCAGGCGGGCCCGGAGGTCAGCCGGGCCAGGGCGGTGACCAGCCGGTCGACCTCGTCGTCGCTGGTGCCGAGCCCGAAGCTGGCCCGCAGCAGCCCCGGCGCCGCCGGGCCGCATCCGGCGATGGCCGTGCCGCCGGTCAGCCGCCGGGTCAGCGGGTGGGCGCAGAACTGCCCGGCCCGGACGCCGATGCCGTACTCGCCGGCCAGCCGGTCGGCGAGCACCGCGGGGTCGTGGCCGGGCAGCGCGAGGGACACGATGCCGACCCGGGGCTGCCGCTCGCCGAGCACGCTGACCGGCACGACACCGGGCACTGCGGCCAGGCCCTCCCGCAACCGGGTCAGCAACTCCTGCTCCCGCTCGTGCAGCGCGGCCCGGTCGGCGCGGGCCAGCGCCGCGCAGACCGCCGCCAGGGACACCGCGCCGAGCAGGTTCGGGGTGCCCGCCTCGTGCCGGGCCGCGCCGTGGGCCCAGGTCACGTCGCCGGCGGCGGCTCCGACCGACACACTGGCCCCGCCGCCGCTGAGGTAGGGCCCGGCGGCGTCGAGCCAGTCGGCGCGCCCGGCCAGCACCCCGGCGCCGAACGGGGCGTACAGCTTGTGCCCGGACAGGGCGAGATAGTCGGCGCCCAGGGTGCCGAGGTCGACCGGGGAGTGCGGGGCGAGCTGCGCGGCGTCCACCACGACCCGGGCGCCGTACGCGTGCGCCACGTCCGCCAGCCGCCGCACCGGCCAGATCTCACCGGTCACGTTGCTCGCGCCGGTGACGGCGAGCAGCGCCGGGCCGCCCAACCCCCGCAGCGCCCGCTCGACCGCCGCGACGGCCTCGTCCGGGCTCGACGGCGTGGGCAACCGCAGCGGCCGGCGCCAGGGCAGCAGGTTGGCGTGATGCTCACCGTCGAAGACGATCGTGGTGACCTCCGCCGGCAGGGCGCGGGCCAGCAGGTTGAGCGCGTCGGTGGTGTTGCGGGTGAAGACCACGGTGTCGCCCGGCCGGGTGCCGACGAAGTCGCCGACGATGTCGCGGGCGCGCTCGTACTCCAGGGTCGAGGTCTGCGAGCGGATGCCGGCGCCGCGGTGCACGCTGCCGTACCAGGGCAGCAGGCTCTGCACGGCCTCGGCGGCGGCCCGCACGCAGGGTGCCGTCGCGGCGTAGTCGAGGTGGGCGAACGGGACCGTCGCGCCGCCGGGCAGGTCGACGGTCAGGCCGGCGCCGACGACGTCGAGATCGGTGCGCTGCAGGACGAGGGACATGGTGCTGCCTCCGCGAGGTCGGGGACCCGCCCGGGGCCCGCGCTTGCCCGCGTCGATCTCGACGCCGGCCCGGTCCTCACCCGGAGCACCCCATCGCGAACACAAGGGTTGCCGGCCAGCAAGCCGGGGCTTCGCGCTGGCACTCATGACCTCCGGGAACGGTAGCAGCTCCACCGGGGCCCGCCGCGAAAATGTCGTACCCGGAGGGCAGAGTGTCAGGAGTGCATACGCTTTCCGGTCCTGACACCGCCCACCTGCGCGGCTGGCTGCCGAGCTATCTCATGCTCGCGGTGATCTGGGGCACCAGCTTCCTGTTCATCAAGGTCGGCGTCCGCGAGCTGCACCCGCTGTGGCTCACGTTCGCCCGGGTCGCCGCGGGCGTGGTGGTCCTGCTGGTCGTGCTCGCGCTGACCCGCGACCGGCTGCCGCGCGACGCGCGGCTGTGGGGCCACCTCGCGGTGGTGGCCGCGCTGGGCGTCGCGGTGCCCTTCACCCTCTTCGGGTACGGCGAGCAGCGCGTCTCCTCGGTGCTCGCCGGCATCTGGAACGCCGCCACGCCCCTGGTCGCGTTGCCGCTGGCGGTGCTGGTGTTCCGCACCGAGTCGCTGACCCGGCGCCGGGTGGCCGGCATCGCGACCGGCTTCCTCGGCGTCCTGGTGGTGCTGGGCGTGTGGCGCGACATCGGCGGTTCCCAGCTCACCGGGCAGCTCATGTGCTTCGGCGCGGCGATGTGCTACGCCGTCGCCATCCCGTACCAGAAGAAGTTCATCGCCGGCCGGGCCGGCTCCGGCGTCTCGATCGCCGCCGGGCAACTGCTGATGGCCCTGGCCCAGCTCGCGGTGCTGGCGCCGCTGCTCGCCGGCGCGCCGCCGGCGCCGGCGGAGCTGTCGCCGCGGGTGGTGCTGTGCGTGCTGGCGCTGGGCACGCTCGGCACGGGCCTGGCGTTCGTGCTGAACATGCGGGTGATCCGGGTCGCGGGCGCCAGCACGTCGACGTCGGTGACCTACCTGATGCCGGTGGTGGCGACCGTGGTCGGCGTGCTGATCCTGGGCGAGCACCTGGTCTGGAACCAGCCGGTGGGCGCGGTCGTGGTCCTGGCCGGCGTGGCGATCTCCCAGGGCGTGCTGTCCCGGCGCCGTCGCGACCCCCGCCCGGAACGCGCGGCGGAGCCGGGTCAGCCGAGACTGACCAACGTGACGTAGCCAACGTCGCCCCCTGGCAATCGTTCATCAGGGCTTCACAATGCCTACCTATTGGATGGATATCGTGGCGCCATGACGAGATCGTTATCCCTGAGCGGCGGCGGGCCGGCAGCCGCCAGCAGGCGGGCCGAGGAAGCGGCGGTCCGGCGCCAGTTCGAGAAGGATGCGGTCTGGAGCCGGATGATCGCCCCCGGCGGGCGGGTTCCGGAGTTGCCGCTGATCGAGGTCGACCTGGGCCCGATCCACCTGCGCCGGCTGCTGGAGACCGGGCCGCTGGTGCTGGTCTTCATCCGGTACGCGGGCTCGGTGGCCTGCGAGAGCACGCTCGTGGCCTACCAGCGCACCCTCGAACCAGCCTGTGTGGAGCTGGGCGCGCACCTGGTGGCGGTGAGCCCGCAGCGGGCGGAGCTGCTCGCCCCGGCCAAGCACCGCAACAACCTGAGCTACCTGGTGGCCGCGGATCCCCGGCACAGCCTGATCGACGCCTTCGGGATCGGCTACCCGGCCCCGGAGGCGACCGCGAAGCTGGGCACGCGCCGCACGGTCCTGCCGTATCCGAGCGTGGTGGTCGCCGACCGCACCGGCACGGTCCGCTACGCCGACGTGCACCCGTTCACGGCGGCCCGCACCCCGGCGGCGCCGATCATCGCCTGCCTGAGGCAGCAGATCGGCTCGGAACCGGTGGCCCCGCGCGGCTGACCGCCTGGCGGCCAGCGGCTTGGAACCGGTGGGCCCGCGCGGCTGTGGCCTGGCGGCCAGCGGCTTGGAACCGGTGGGCCCGCGCGGCTGTGGCCTGGCGGCCAGCGGCTCGGAACCGGTGGGCCCGCGCGGCTGTGGCCTGGCGGCCAGCGGCTCGGAACCGGTGGCCCCGCGCGGCTGTGGCCTGGCGGCCACAGCCTGGCGTGGCACCATGGCGCGGATGAGTGCTCCTCGGCTGCTGGCCATTCTGGGAACCGCCCTGGTCGGTGTGGCCGTGCTGATCATGGGCGTGCTGCACGTCGTTCCCCCGACGTCCGAGATCAGCCCGTACCGGCGCACCATCAGCCAGTACGCGCTGACCGAGGCCGGCGGGACCTTCAACGTGGCGGTGCTGCTGCTGGCAGCCGGCTCGGTGGCGACGATGCTGGCAATCGTCGGCGCGGGCCTGGTGCCCGCGCGGTCGGGCGGCGTATCCGCGCTGCTGTTGTGGAGTGTCGCGCTGGCCGCCGTCGTCTACTTTCCCAAGCACAACTGGGCGGTGGGCCCGAGCATGGACGGCACCGTGCACCGGTTCGCCAGCGTGGTGGCGTTCCTGAGCCTGCCGGCCGGTGCGCTGCTGATCGGACGGAGCTGGTGGGCCCATCCGCGATGGCGCGTGCACGCCCGCTGGACGTGGGGCCTCGGCCTGTGGTCGCTGCTGTGCCTCACCCCGATCCTGGCGGCGATCGTCGTGCAGCCCTGGACCGGCGTCGCCTGGTGGCGGGCGATCCCGCTGGGAGCGGTCGAGCGGGTGCTCGCGATCAGCGAGATAGGCGCCGTGCTGGCCCTCGCCTGGTGGGCCGCTAGCGCGTCCGTCCGCGGCCCGGTGACCATCGCGCCACCCGGCCCAGGTACGGACCGTGCACCCGCCGGCTCAGGCGGCCCGCCACCCAGCTGATCGGCAGACCACCGGGAGATCTTGGTAACCAGTGGCCCCCAGGAGGGCCAACGGTTACCAAGATCTCGGCAGGGGCGTCCTCGGCTCAAGCTAGTCCAAAATGGATGAAGGTGCGGGGCGTCAGAACGTTTGCGCATGTCGAGGTTCTCCTACGGCATCGTCGTCGCGGGTCGGCTCGGGCGGCAGGGAGTCGCCGGGCCCGCCCTGAGCCGGGGCGCCGGGACGCCCGGGCGGCCGTCGCACGTCGAGGGCCGCGAACACCGTCGCCAGCGCCAGCATGCAGACGCAGATGAGCAGCCCGTGCGAAACCGCCGGCCGCGCGGCCCCGGCCGCGATCCCCGTCAGCACCACCCCGGCGACCGCCGCCGTGGCGATCGTCGCCGAGATCCGCTGGGACACCTGCAGAAAGCCGCCCGCCAGGCCGGCTGCCGAGGCGGGCGCGTGCGCCAGCGTCAGCGCCTGGTTGGGGGAGATGATCAGGCCGCCGGACACCCCCATGGCGAGCTGGGTCACCGTCAGTGCGATCCCGATCCGGCCGGCGGGCACCCAGCCGATGACCGCGGCCGTCGTCGCCAGGGCCACGAACGAGCCGGTCAGGGCCCACACCACGCTGATCCGGCCGTAGCGGCTGACCAGGCGCCAGCTCTGCGACGAGGCGACCGCGAAGCCGAGCGAGCTCGGCAGGATGGTCAGCGCCGCGTGCAGTGGCGACCAGCCGAGCCCGTCCTGCAGAAACAGCGTGAGCGCCAGCGACGCGGACATCGTCGCGCCGAACTGGAACATGGCGGTCAGCGCGCCGAGGGTGAAGCCGCGCGAGCCCAGCAGGGCCGGCAGCAGGATCGGGGTGCGACCGCTACGCGCGTACCGGCGCTCCCAGGCCACCAGCGCGAGCAGCGCCGCGGCCGCGCCGGCCGGCCACCACGGCCGCGGTGGCCCCTGACCGTCCGGCAGGACGAAGGGCAGCAGCACGCCGAGGGTCGCCGTGGCCAGCAAAGCCAGGCCGACCAGGTCGAGCGCGGGCCGGGTGCCGGCCCGCCGGGCCGTTCGGGGCAGCCATTTCAGGGCCAGCGGTACGGTCAGCAGCCCGAACGGCACGTTCAGCAGCACCACCCAGCGCCACCCGTGCTGCTCACCCACCGCCCCGATGACCGTCCCGCCGACCAGGGGCCCGATCACCCCGGAGATCCCGCCGACGGTCGCGTACGCGGCCAGTGCGCGGGTGCGCTCGCGCCCGGCGAACAGCTCCTGGATGATGCCGAAGATCTGCGGGTTGACCGTGCCCGCCCCGGCGCCCTGCAGCAGCCGGGCCACCGCGACCACCCACGCCGACTCCGCCGTCCCGCCCACCACGCTGGCGGCGGTGAACAGGCCGAGCCCGCCGATGAACAGCCACTTGCGGCCGTGCGCGTCGCCGAGCCGGCCCGCCGGCACCAGCGCCAGCCCGAAGGTCAGCGAGTAGCCGGCGACGATCCACTGCAGCGTGCCGGGCCCGGCGTCGAGGGCGGAGCGCAGCGACGGGATCGCCGTGTTGAGGCTGGACTGGTCGAGCAGCGTGGTGAAGGCGGCGCAGAGGCAGATCGCGAGCGAGACGGTACGGCGGTTCGGCACGACCCGACCGTAGGTGAGTGTGCTGCCGGGCGGTTAGGACGTAGCTCGCTTCCAGCAGCCGAGACGGGGTGTTGCCTAAAGCCTAGTAAGGCTATAGGAATAGCGGGTCGCATCCGTTGCCCGGGGGAGTGATCCGTGACCACGCCGTGCGCGCGGCGGCGACCGGCAGATTTATATAAGCGCTGTTATAGTTTTCGGGTGACCGAACCCGACCTGCTCGACAGCAGCTACTACGGCCCCCTGTTCGGCCTGCTCGCGCGGATGGACGCGGACATCTCCGGGCTTTACGCCGAAGCCGGCATCGAGGGCGTCCGCACGCGCTTCGTCGGCCCGATCATCGAGCTCGACCGCGCCGGGCCGCTGACCATCAAGGAGCTCGCCGAGCGCCGGAAGGTCAGCCACTCGGCGATGAGCCAGACCGCCGCCGCGATGCGCAAGGCCGGCCTGGTCGAGCCGGCCGCCGACCGCGACGGCCGGGCCCGGCGCATCCAGCTGACTGCCCGCTCCCGCGAGATCGTGCCGTTCCTGCAGGCGGAGTGGCGGGCCACCGAGGCCACGGTACGGGCGCTCGACGCCGAACTGCCGTACCCGATCATGCGGGTGGTGGCCGACATCCGGGCCGCGCTGGAGGCCCGCCCGTTCACCCAGCGGCTGCGTGAGCACCTGTGACCGCCCTCGACTCACTGGTCGACCTGCGCCCGCTGCGGGAGAACCGCACGTTCCGCCGGCTGTGGCTGGGCACCACCGCGTCGGGCCTCGGCGGCCAGCTCGGCGGGTTCGCCGTCGTCTACTACATCTGGGAACGCACCCACAGCGCCGCCATGGTGGGCCTGGTCGGCCTGGTCATCGCCGTTCCGCTGATCGTGCTGGCGCTGGCCGGCAGCGCCTTCGCCGACCACGTCGACCGGCGGCGGCTGGCGCTGGGCTGTGCCTACGGCCAACTGGTGGTCAGTGCCGGGATGGCCGGGGTGGCCGCCTCCGACGTGGGCGGCGTACCCCTGATGTTCGTCCTGGCGGGCGCCGGCTCGGGTCTGGCGGCCCTCGGCGGACCGGCCCGGCAGACCTTCACCCCGGTCCTGCTCAGCGGGCACCGGCTCGCCGCCGGGCTGGCCCTCAACCACCTGTCGTTCCAGCTCGCCATGCTGCTCGGCCCGACCGCGGCCGGCCTGATCACCGCGCAGTGGGGGACGCCCTGGTGCTTCGCCATCGACTCGGTGACCTTCGGCTGCGCGCTGATCGGCATCGCGGGCCTGCCCCGGGGCGTGCGGGGCGGGGCCGGGCGCCCGGGCGCGGCGGCGATCCGCGACGGCCTGACGTTCGCCGTCCGCACGCCCGAGGTCCGCGGCGCGTTCCTCGCCGACCTGGCCGCCACCCTGCTGGCCATGCCCGCCGCGCTCTTCCCGGTGATCAACGAGGAGCGGTTCGGCGGCCGGCCGGAGATCCTCGGCCTGTTCACCACGGCCGTCGCCGTCGGCGGGGTGCTCGCGTCCGTGCTCTCCGGGCTGGCCACACACCGCCGGCGCCCCGGGACGGTGCTGCTGGTCTGCGGCGCGATCTGGGCCGTGGCGCTGGGGCTGGTCGGGCTCAGCGGGCACCTGCTCGTCGTCCTGGGCCTGTTGGCGGTGGCCGGCGGGGCCGACACCTGGGCGGTCGTGTCCCGGGGCACGGTGGTGCAGTCGTCGACGCCGGCGGCGTACCGGGGCCGGGTGGCGTCGCTGGAACACATCGTCGGCGCGGCGGGCCCGCAGCTGGGCAACCTGCGCGCGGGCCTGGTCGCGGCGGTGACCTCGGGCGGCGCGTCCCTGGCCATCGGCGGGGCGTTGGCGGTGGTGGCGACCAGCCTGATCGCCCTGACGACCCCGGCGTTGCGCCGCTTCACGGTCGACGACCGGGTCACCGAGGAGGTGCCGTGAACGCCGGGCGATGATCCTCGGCCCAGGTCCGGAAGCCGGTGGGCGGGCGGCCGAGGATGCGCTCGACGTCGCCGGTCAGGACGGCGTTGTGCCCGGCGCGGGCCCAGGACGACCCGGCGACGATCTCGTGCACGGCGGCCGGGTCGAGGCCCGCGCGCAGCAGCCCGGCGCGGGCGGCCTCCGGCGGCACGTCGGTGGTGGTCACCGGCCGGCCGAGGACCTCGGCGAGAACGGCGGCCTGGGCGGGCACGTCCAGCAGTTCCGGGCCGGTGAGCGGGTGGATCCGCCCGTGGTGACCCGGCCCGGTCAGCGCCTCGACGGCGACGGCGGCGACGTCCCGGGGATCGACGACGCCCTGCCGGCCGGTGCCGGTGAGATTCGGTACGGGCTGCCCGGCGGCGATCGCCCCGGCCCACGGCAAGGCGTTGGTGGCGAAGCTGGACGGCCGCAGCACCGTCCACTCCGGACCGTCGGCGCGCAGTGCCTCCTCCACGGCGAGATGCCAGGCGCTGACGTGGATCGCCGACAGTTTGACGATGTGGGCGACCCCTGCCGCGCGGGCGGCGGCCAGCAGGGCGAGGTCGTGCCCGGGCGCCGGGACAGGCGGCGCGGTCAGCAGGAAGACCGCCCGGACACCGTGCACGGCGCGGGCGAGGGAAACGGGGTCGGTGAAGTCGGCCCGCACGACGTCGAGGCCGGGCGTGACGGCGGGATTGCGGCTCATCGCGCGAACGGGTTGCCGCCGCTCGCGCAGGAGACGCACGACGTGCCGGCCGACGGTACCGGTGGCTCCGGTGACAAGGATCATGAGAAGACGGTCGCCGATCGGAGGTGCGTGCCGATAGGAAAATCCGGCAGTCCTCACCAGCGCCCGTTGAGAGACTTCAGGAAACGCTCCTCGAACGCCGCGATGAGTACCCGCCTCGGCTCCTGCCGACACCCGTCCAGGATGGAACAGAGGCGCCGCCCGCGCACGGGTAGAGTCCGTGATCATGCCGCCCGCCGCCGTTGTCGTGGAACCGCCGGACCCCGCGTTCGTCCTGTTCCGGCCGTCCGGCTCCGGCGGTCCGGCGGTGCTCCGGGGGCCGCGGACCACCGCGCGCTACCACCCGCGCGGGCCCGGCCCGGTCTGCGACGGGTTGCGGCTGGAGCCCGGCCGGGCGGCCGGTCTGCTCGACCGCCCGCTGCGCGACCTGGTCGACCGCGAGGTCCTGCTCGGCGACCCGCCGGCCTTCCGGGAGCATCGGTACGCGGATCTGGTACGCCGAGCCGCGACGCTGCTGGCCGACGGCGAACCGGTGTACGGCGTCGCCCGCCGGCTGCACGTCAGCGAACGCCACCTGCGCACGGTGTTCACCGCCGCCACCGGCCTCACCCCGACGGCGTTCGTCCGGGTCGACCGGGTGCGCACGGTGCTCGCCCGCCCGGGCCCGGGATCGGCCCGCTACTACGACCAGTCGCACCTGATCGCCGAGTTCCGGCGGGTCATGGGCGTGCCGCCCGGCGCGTACGCGCGGGGACACCTGCCGCCACCTGCCCCCTGCGTCTTGCCCCGGTGATCTAGGCTGCCGCGAATGTGGCTCACCCGGCTGTTGCGGCGGCATCATGAGGCGGCGAAGTTTCTCGTGGTCGGCGGCACCTGCTTCGTGGCCACCACCGTCGTCAACTACGCGCTCAAGCTGACCGTCCTGCCCCACAAGCCGGTCACCGCGCTGGGCGTCGCCACCGTGCTGAGCACCGTCCTGTCGTACCTGTTGAACCGGGAATGGTCCTTCCGGACGCGCGGCGGCAGAGAGCGGCACCACGAGGCCGCGTTGTTCTTCGCGGTCAGCGCCGTCGGCATCGTGCTCACCGTGCTGCCGCTCGTCGCCTCCCGGTACGTCCTGCTGCTGCGCGTGCCGGAGGTCAGCCGGCCCGTGCAGGAGATCGCCGACTTCGTCAGCGGCATCGTGATCGGCACCGCCGTGGCGATGGTCTTCCGGCTCTGGGCGTTCAAACGGTTCGTCTTCCCGCACGCCGAGGCCCGTCCCCGCGCCGCGGGGACGGGGTCGCGCGGCCGGGTGCGGACCCCCGGCAACTGACGGCCGGCGTCAGCGGCCCGCGTCGCCCGGGCGGTCCCGCAGCTGAATCTCCGCGCTGTTCTGCAGGAAACTCTGCTGCGACACCGGCACGAGCACGGCGTCGCGATGGAAGCCGGGCAGGTCGACCGCCCCGCAACTGATCATCGTCGCCTTGAGCTTGGCGATGGTCAGCGCGACGTTGTCGTAGAGGCTGCCCGCGTACGGCACGTAGCCGTCGACGCCCTCCTCGAAGGTGAGCTGGTTGCCACCACCGTGCTCGTACCGCGACACGTTGCGGGCCCGGTTGGAGCCCTCGCCCCAGTACTCCTTGAAGAACTGGCCACCGACCCGGACCAGCGGCGACGGGCTCTCGTCGAAGCGGGCGAAGTAGCGGCCCAGCATGACGAAGTCGGCGCCGATAGCGAACGCCACCGCCATGTGCGCGTCGGTCAGCAGCCCGCCGTCGCAACACAGCGGCACGTAGACGCCGGTCTCCCGGGCGTACGCGTCCCGCTCGGCCACCACGTCGAGCAGCGCCGACGCCTGCCCGCGCCCGATGCCCTTCTGGTCGCGCGTGGTGCAGATCGAGCCGCCGCCGATGCCGACCTTGACGAAATCCGCACCCGCGTCGGCGAGGTAGCGGAACGCGCGCGCGTCCACCACGTTGCCCGCGCCGATCCGCACCTCGTCGCCGTAGGTGTCGCGGACGAACTTCAGCGTTTCGGCCTGCCACACCGAATAGCCGTCGGACGAGTCGATGCAGAGCAGGTCCGCCCCCGCCGCCACCAGCGCGGGGATGCGCTCGCGGTAGTCGTGGGTGTTGACACCGGCGCCGACCCGGAAGCGCTTGTCGGCGTCGATCGACTCGTTGCGGAACCGCTTGTGCAACTCGTAGTCGCGGCGCAGCACGATCGACTGCAGCAGGCCGTCGGCGTCGACCACCGGCAGCACGTCCAGGCGGTGGTCCCAGATCAGCGTGTTCGCCTCGGAGAGGGTGACCGAGGGCGGGGCAGTGACCAGATCCGCGGCCGGGCGCATCCGGGAGGCCACCGAGCTGTTCAGATCGTGCCGGCGCGGGTGGAAGTCGTCCGTCGAGATGAGCCCGACGAACTGCCCGTGCGGGCTGCCGTCGTCGGTGACCACCGCGACGTCGCGCTCGGCGGACTCCAGCAGCAGCGCGACCTCGCCGAGGGTGGCCGACGGCTTGATGTTGATGTCGGAGAACCGGAAGCCGGCCTTGTGCCGCTTGACGGCCTCGACCATCGCGGCCTGGGCGGCCACCGGCTGGTTCTGGTGCACGAAGCTGAGCCCGCCGCACTGGGCCAGCGCGATCGCCAGCCGCGGCGAGGACACGGCCCCCATGATCGCGCTGGTCAGCGGCGTGGCGACCCGGATGGCGGCGGGCTCACCGACCCGGTGGCGCACCAGCGGCGCACCGAGATCGACGGTGTCCGGGGTGCAGCCGGCGGTGGTGAGGCCGGGGACGAGCAGGAATTCGTTGAGCGTTCGCGACACTTCGTCGAGGATCTTCACAGGGCTCCTGAGCAGTGGGTCGGGCCGAGATAAAGGTATGAGCCTAGAGGGTTTCCCGGCCGATCACGGCACCGCCGGGCTGAGATCCAGGTCTCGCGCCGGCCCGCGCCCGCCACGAGGTGGACAGTCCAAGCTGCCGCCGCGTGCCGCTCTGCGTCCCTATCGGAAGCACCGCGCGGGTCGGCGCTTTTCGGTTGATCCCGGGCGTCGGCCGGAAGGTGTTCCCGATGGGGCAGCGTCGGGGTAGGGGCCTGCCGCAGGCAGGGGAGAGCCGGACACGATGCCCGGTGATCGAGGCGAGCCTCGATCTGGTGCCGGGAGCTGGCCCGGGACCACCGCGAACCCGCCGTAGCGGTCTCAGGGGCGTGCCGTCGCCCGATCCAGGACGTCGTCGGCGGGGCAGCGGCCACGCAGGACATACCGCTCGGTGAAGTCGGCGACCGCGTCGCGCAGGTCGCGGGCGACACCCTGGCGGGCCAGGGCCGCATAGGCGGCGACGAAGCACTCCCGCGCGGCGGCGGCCAGCAGGGGGTCGGTGAGCGCGTCGCGGGCGGCGCGTTCCCAGAGCCGGGGCGTCGCCGCCAGTGCCCGGGTCGCGGCCTCGGCCTCCGCGGCGGCCTGCGGGTCGTCCAGCAGGACGGTGATCACCGCGAGCGGCACCCGCCAGCCGTCGCCGGGCTGCCGGTCGGCCACGTCCAGTTCCAGATGCCGGCGGGCCGCGACGGGTGGCCGCAGACCCGCCAGGTGCCGGGTGAGGTCGGCGACGGTGGGCCGGTCGCCGGGCCCGGAACGGCTCCAGGCGCGCAGCGTGCGGCCCGTGCCGGCCACCGGCGCGTCCATGACCAGGGCGGTCCAGGCGGCGCGGGGATCGGGCCCGGCCGGCGCGGCCGGCAGCTCGCGGCGCAGGGCCTGACGGGTGCTGCGCCAGCCGGTCGGCCGGCCGTGCCGCAGCGGTGCGTTGGCGAACGCGGCGGCCAGCACGGGCGCGATCGCGTGCGCGAGATGCCACCGCCGGCGCAGCCCGAACGGCCCGTCGTGCTCGGTGCCGGCCTCGAGCGCCACCCGGATGCCGGCGGTCGCCGTGCCGAAGGTGTCACCGGCCGTCGCGGCCGTGCCGAACGTGTGATCGGCCGTCGCGGCCGGGTCGACCGTGTCGGCGGCCTCGGCGAGCACGGCGATCTGGTGCCCGGCGGCCCAATGCCCGGCGTCCTGGTATCCGGCAGTCTGAGGCCCGGCGTCCCGGTACCCAGTGTCCCAATGCCCGTCGCGGGGTCCGGCGTCGCGGGGTCCGGCCGCCCGGGGCCCGGTGATCTGGGGTCCGGGGATCTGGGCCGGTGGCGTCGCCAGGTCCTCGGCCATCCGCTCGGCGCAGACGTCGATGCCCGGCGACGGCGGCCCGCTGACCACCACGACGCGGGGTGACCGGGCGCTGAGGAAGCCGTGCCGCAGCGGGGTCCGCTCCCGCTGTGATCCGGCCGGTGCCGCCGGCAGCCCGGGCTCGGCGAGCAGCAAGTCGACGGCGAGGCCGACGAAGCCCGGGAGCCCGGGCGCGAAGGCGCGGTCGGCCACCAGGAGTTCGGCGGCCGTTTCGGTCAGTGATAGCACGCGCGCTCCCTGGTCGATGCGGATTCTCATCCTACTCACTCGACAGGAATTGTGGGCCTTATGGGTGGCGCTGGTCCAGGGCCACGAACCGGTATCCGCGGGCTTGCAGCGCCGGGATCACCGTGCGCAGGGCGGTGTAGGTCTGCGAGCGGTCGCCGCCGCCGTCGTGGCAGAGCAGGATCTGCCCGGGCCGGGCGCCGAGGAGTCGCCGGGTGATCGCGGCGACCCCGGGCCGCGACCAGTCCCGCGGATCGTCGCTCCAGTCCAGCGGCACCATCCGGGCCTTGGCGGCGGCGCCCAGCAGGGCCGGCGACCAGTCGCCGCCGGGGGAGCGGAACAGCGTCGGCGCGTATCCGGTGGTGTCGTAGATCTTCTCCTGGGCGCGGGTCAGTTCCCGGCGCATCCGGGCGTGGGGGGGGCGGCCGGACAGGGTGGGATGGCTCCAGGTGTGGTTGGCGACCTGGTGCCCGTCGCGCACCACGTCGCGGGCCACCGTCTCGTGGCCGAGCACCTGATTGCCGATCATGCAGAACAGGGCGGGCACGTGATGCCGGTCGAGCAGCCGCAAGATCTTGGGCGTCCACAGCGGGTGGGGCCCGTCGTCGATGGTCAGCGCGATCGCGTCGGTGGGGAACGCGGGCCCGGGCAGGGCGCGCCGGTAGTCCTTGAGCGTGAACACCGGCTGCCGCAGCGGGCGCAACGGGGCCGAGGATGCCACGGGCGGCCGAGGCCGCGGCGCTACCGGCCGTGGTGCCGCGGTGGCCCTCGGCGTCGGCGGGCGCGCGGACGCGGACGCCGACCCGGCCAGCACCAGGGCTCCGGCCAGGCCAGGCCCGGCCCGCAGCAGGCGTCGACGCGAGATCGCCGGCTTCTGCGCACTCGCCTCATCACTCTCGGTGATGGGGCTAGGGGGCGTTTCGCGCTGGAAGAGGGGGAAGCGACGGATAGCCATGTGACAGAAAGCTACCAAGGCCGGACAACCGAGACCAGCCCGGTGGCTCCGTGGCCGCGCCCTACGGCCTCGGTCTCATTCCGGCGAAGAGTGCCGCGAACACGCGATCGACGTAGTCGTGGGTCACGAGTTCCTGCGTTACCAGGAACTGGAAGTAGAACGCGCCGGACAGGATGGCCATGGCGAGATCGAGATCGAACTCGGGCGACAACTGCCCTTGTCGCTGGGCGAGCTTGAGCCGTGCCCGCAGCTTCTGGGCCTGCGGGGCGATGAAGCGCTCGTTGAGCGTTGCGGCAACCGCGGGGTCATGCTGGGCCTCACCCAGCAGCGCCTGGTAGAGCGGGCCGAACGGTGGCCGGCCCAGCAGGTCGACGGCGGCATAGGTCTGCGTGCGCAGGTCGGCCTCGATGTCCCCGGTGTTCGGGAAATCGGTCACCCGTTCGTCCGTCGGGAGCAGGGCGTCGAGGAACAGTGCGCCCTTCGACGGCCAGCGACGGTAGATCGTGTGCTTGCCGACACCCGCGCGGGCGGCGACGGCTTCGATGCTGAGCTTGGCGAAGCCGACCTCCTGGGCCAGTTGCAGGGTTGTCTGCTTGATGAGCTCGGTGCGGTCCGAGGTGCGGTCGGGGCGCTTTTCGGCCATCCGGGCATCGTAGCGGAACGGCACGTGCCGTCTTGACAGGGTCGGGCGCGCGCTTCTACCGTGTTCAGGGAACGGCACGGCACGTGCCGTTCACATCGCCCGCGTTTCGGAAAGATCGCCCGCCTTCAGGAAAGAAGGTCCCAGCATGAAGATTCTCCTCGCCGGCGCGACCGGCGCGATCGGCCGCCCGCTGCTGACGGCGTTGCGTGCGGAGGGGCACGAGGTGCTCGCCCTCACCCGGCGTTCCACCGCGCGGGTGCCCGGCGCCCGGCTGGTGGTCGCCGATGTTCTCGACCGGGACGCGCTGCTGCGAGCGGTCGACGGGATCTCGGCCGACGTGGTGATCCACCAGCTCACCGCGCTGAGCAAGCCCCCGGCCAGGTACACCGGCATGGAGATGACCAACCGGCTGCGCACCACCGGCACCGCCCACCTGCTGCAGGCCGCGCGGGCGGTGGGCGCCCGCCGCTTCCTGACCCAGTCGATGATCCCCGGTTACGGGTACACCGATCACGGCACGCACGTTCTGACCGAACGCGACCCGTTCGGTCACCAGCGTGACGGCAAGGTGGCGCCGATCGTGGCCGCCCTGCAGTCGACCGAGCAGCAGGTGCTCACCGCCGACGGCATCGAGGGCATCGCCCTGCGCTACGGCGCCTTCTACGGCCTGACCGGCTCCGAGGCGTTCATCACCGCGCTGCGAGCCGGCCAACTGCCGGTGCCCAGGGACGGCGGCGGGATCATGTCATGGATCCACCTGACCGACGCCGCGGCGGCCACGGTGGCCGCCATGGACAAGGGCGTGGCGGGCCAGGCGTACAACATCGTCGATGACGAGCCCGCCACGTTCGGCGAGATGTTCGCCGCGCACGCCGAGGTGGCCGGGACCAATCCGCCCAGACGCCTGCCCGGCTGGATCATCCGGCTGGCCGCGCCGTTGTTCGCGACCCTCATGATCGACACCGCCATGCGGGTGTCGAACGCCAAGGCCAAGGCCGAGCTGGGCTGGACACCCACGCTGCCCAGCTTCCGCGAGGGCGTGCTCACCTGCGGCTGACCGCTGGCCGTGCCCGTTCAGAAATAGCTGACGCGGATCGTGCCGTCGGGCATCCGTGCCCCGGTCGCGTCGAAGGCGCCCAGGTCGGAGACGTCCTCGACGGCTCCCTCCCGGGGCGCGAACCAGAAGATCGTGACGTCCGGGTCCTCGCTCCACGGTGCCAGGTGGGCGGCCACGGTGGTCACGCCGTCGAAGACCGCGGTGATCTTCGCGGGGCGGCCGACGTAGTAGCCGAAGGCGGGCTGGACCAGGCCGTGCTCCAGCTCCATCGGCGCCTGCATCGGGTGGAAGCCGGTCGCGTGGTCGGTGAGCCGGTCGTCGGAGATGGCGAGTGCCTCGACGATCACGCCGTCGGCGCCGCGTTCCCCGATGGACAGCGAGATGGTGATGTCCGGGGTCTTCGACCAGGTGGCCGGGACGAACGAGAGCACCCAGTTGGTGCCCGGGCCGCCCGGCAGCCCGGTGTCGACGACCTCGCCGAGCCGGCCGGCGACCGGCTTGACCGTGAACGGCGGCTTGGCGACGGGCACCGCGGGCACGGACGACTGCACCCAGGTCGCCGGCGGCAGCGGGTCGCGCTGCCGGGCCAGCACCAGGCCGCCGCCCATGAGGACGGTCAGCGCGCCGGCACCGGCGGCGACCCCGACGGCCGCTCGCCGCGAGCGTCTGACCGCTCCGGTCGTCTCGCCGTCCGTCATGCCCCGCCCTCTGCCGTGCCCGGGATTGTCCGCGCCTGGGCATCCTAGGGTGTGCGTCCCGCCGGGGCGAGCCCGCTCAGGTCAGCACGGTGCGGGGCTTGGCGAATCCGTTGAAGCGGGAGGCGTAGACGGTGGTGTAGGCGCCGGCCGAGCCGATGAACAACTCGTCGCCCTCGCGCAGGTCCGCCGAGAGCGGCACGTTTCTGGCGTACGTGTCCTGGCCGTCGCAGGTCGGGCCGGTGATGTGCCAGGAGCGCCGTGCGGCCGAGCCGCGTCCGTCCCAGATCGGGTAGCGCAGCTCCCCGCTGGACTCCAGCACCTCCATCATTCCGTTGAAGACGCCCAGGTCGGTGTGGACCCACCAGCCGGACGGCCGGCGCGCGACCCCGATGACCCGGCAGCGGAACGTGCCGGCCTCGGCGACCAGGCAGCGGCCCGGCTCGGCGAAGACCTCCACCGGGTACGGCAACCGGGCCGTGCCGGCGGCCGCGGCCCGGCCGAACGCCGCCAGCGAGGGCACCGGCTCGTCGTACACCGCCGGGAACCCGCCGCCGATGTCGACCATCTGCAGCCTGATGCCGTGGCTGACGAGCCTGGTCAGGACGGTGTGCACGTCCTCGAGCGGCGCGGTGAGCGCGGCCGGGGTCAGCGACTGCGATCCGATGTGGAAGGTGATGCCGTACGGCACCAGCCCGAGCGTGCGCGCGCGCACGAGCAGATCGATCGCGCCGGGCACGTCGACGCCGAACTTGCCCTCGCTGGGCACCACGCTGCTGCGGTCGCCCGTGGACAGCCGGGCGTAGACGCAGCTGCCGGGCGCCTCCTCGGCGACCCGCTGGAGCTCGTCCGGGGAGTCGACGGAGAACCGGTAGACCCCGGCGCGGGCCGCCCGTCTGGTCTGCTCGCGGGCCCGGACCGGATTGCTGAAGAGCATGTCCTGTCCGCGGACGCCGAGCGACCGCAGGATTCCGACCTCGTCGACCGAGGCGACCTCAAAGCGGGTGCCCGCGGAGCGCAGTACGCGCAGCACTCCGGGATCGTTATTGCATTTAGTAGCAAAGAAAATTCGAACGTTCGGGAATGCGTTCTTGAACTCTTCGACGGCGGCGGCTATACGCGCGGATTTCATCTCCAGGACCGGTGCACCGGAAACGGAGAGATCTGTTGGCTGTCCGGCCGGCGGATCGGCAACCGCGGGGCCGGGAAGAAAAGTGCGCAACGGGGAACCCCTTCACGCTGGGTGACAGCTCCGCTGCTCAGAGTACACCTTGGCAGTGGGGTTGGTGAATACCGCGGCGGGTGAAGATCGCTCGTCGTCGAAGTTTCCGCAGGTCGAACGGGGCCTGACGCGAGTTCGGGGCGCCCCGTGTGGGACGCCCCGAGCCGCTGTTACCGCAGGAACCCGATCGTGCGCAACGATGTGGCCGGCGCAGACGTTTCACTATCTTGAAACGGATCTTGCCTTTGGGGAAGTTGACTTTGATCCACTACTTCCCACGGTTGCGCGCGTTTCGGTAACCTCTCATCTGGTGATATCGAACTCGCCGTCCTTGGCCGAGTCAACAAACTCGGCCCAGTCCGACGGGTTGAAGACGAGAGCTGGTCCCGTAGGGTTCTTGCTGTCGCGTACGGCGACGACTGTGTCGAGGATTGCGACCTCGACGCAGTTGTTGCCGCCGTTTCCGTTGCTGCGACTACTCTTCTTCCACACGGCAGCGTCGAGACGGTGCGCAGGCATGCCAAGCACCTCCCTTCAGTATGCGGTTGTCGTTCTCCCCTGCACGTTTTCGCGCAGGCCCTACCTACGAAGCAAGCCCTCGATCATCTTGATGGACAAGCGCGGATCGAGAGCTTTGGCGCTCAGTCGCTCGAACTCGTCACGGTAGCGGGCGACCTCTGAATGTTGCTCTTCGTAGTAGTCTCCCGCAAGACCCTCTAGGTAAACTACATCCAAATGAGTGGTCTCCCGGAACTCCAAAAGCGCTGCTGAGCCGCCCAGGAAGGGGTGTTCGCCGGCGTCGAAGGGGAGAATCTGCACCGTCACTGTCGGTAATTGCGCGGTCTCTATCAGGTGTCGCAACTGCTCGTCCATGACATCCGGGCCGCCGATCACCCGTCGTACGACGGATTCGTCGACCAGGGCGAGGAGTTCCAGTGGATTCGTAGCCCGCAGCCGGCCCTGCCGCTTGAGTCGCAGCGCGACCCGGCGATCGACCTGGTGCGGCGGGTCCTGCGCGCGGCCGGTGCGCATCAGCGCGCGCATGTAGGACTCCGTCTGCAACAGACCTGGTAGGACGATGGGTTCCCAGGCCAGCAGGGTCGAGGCCTCCGCCTCCAGGCCGACGAAGTTGCCCGGCCGCATGATGTCGCGGTAGTCCGTCCACCAGGTGCGCTCGCGCGACATCCGGGCCAGCGCCATGAGCGCCTCGCGGTAGGTCTCGTCGTGCACGCCGTAGAGCGTGAGGAGATCCTTGACGTCGCGGGCGGTCACCGCCACGCGGGCGGTCTCGATCCTGGTCACCTTGGCCGCGTGCCACTCGAAATGGCGGCCGACGGTCTCCTGCGTCAGGCCGGCGTCCTCACGGCAGCGCTTCAATTCCGCGCCCAATCGGCGCCGTCGCAGTGTCGGGCCCTCGTCAGTGGACACTGCCGCCCCCTCGGTCCTCGGGAATGGTTTTCACTCTGACATCCACGTCTTGCATCAGACCTATGCACCGGTAAAAACGCCGACGTGATTTGGAGTCTAGTACTTCTTGTGTTGACCTTCGCGCTGGGTACATGATGCACCGGACAGCGAGTTAGCGCGATCTATACGGGCAGTTGCCCGTTGACGAAACTCAGTCGATGTGTCTAGGGAGTGGCGGCGTGCTGGCTGACCAGTTCTATTTGATCGCTCACGAAGATCGGACGGGCCGTTCGCGGTTGCACCCGCGGGCCACAGGCATCGGTTTGGCCGCGTCACTACTGGGTGAGCTCATTCTCGACAACAAACTGCGGATCTTCGCGGGCGATCTGGAGATCGTCAGCAACCAACCGCCTCGTGACGGGCTCGACCACGCCATCCTCGACCTTCTCATCGCCCAGCCGCAACACCGCGACGTGCGGACCTGGCTGGCGTACCTGTCGCAGGACGCGGCCGACCGCGTCGGGCAGCGGCTGGAGCGCTCCGGCGCGGTGGAGTCGGTGACCAGGCGTCGGATGCTGAGCACGCAGACCTTCTATATGCCGAACAACGAACTGCAGCGCAACGCGGCGGCCTGGGCGCCGATGCGGCTGGCGAACATTCTGGTGCGCGGGCTGGACATGACGATCACCGACCGCGTGCTGGCCGGCCTCATCGCGGCGACCGGGCTGACGCGGCACGTGCTCTGGGACTTCGAGGCGCACCGCACCGCGTTCTCGGTCCTGCCCAACACGGTGGCCTCCCTTCCCGAGGACCTGCGGCAGCTCATCGAGCACACCGAGGCCAGCGTCGGGTCGGTCCTCGCCGTCGGCCGTCGGTGAGCTCTCGCGGGCGGCACCACCGCCGTCAGGACAACTTCGATCAATGGGCCGGGAGGCTGTTGATGGCGCGTAAGGAACCAGCCGAGCCGGACATCATCTCGAGCGCACTGGCTCGCAACCGGCTCGGCGTCCCGTCGGTGGTGTTCTTCGGGGTCGCGGGGGCGGCTCCGTTGACCGTGATCATCGGCGCGATCTCGGCGATCTACGCGATCATCGGCAACACCGCGGTGCCGGTGGCCTATCTGGTCACCGCCGGCATCCTGTCCATCTTCACCGTCGGCTTCGTCGCCATGAGCCGGCACATCGTCAACTCCGGCGCCTTCTACGCCTACATCAGCCACGGGCTGGGGCGGCTGGCCGGGGTCGGCGCGGCCTTCGTGGCCCTGCCCGCGTACGCGCTCATGCAGATCGGTCTCTTCGGGCTCTTCGGATCCGCGGCCTCGGACATCCTGGCCGCCCTCGGGCTCAAGGTCGGCTGGTTCACCTGCGCGCTGGTCGCCTGGGCGCTGGTGGCGTTGCTGGGCCTGCTCTGGGTGGACCTCAGCGGCAAGGTGCTGGCCGTCCTGCTGATCGCGGAGATCAGCGTCGTGCTCATCTACGACCTCGTCATGATCACCCACCCGGCCGGCGGCAGCGTCAGCTTCGCCACGCTGAACCCGGCGCCGCTGTTCACCGCGGACGCGGGCCCGATGCTGGTGCTCGCCATCGCCGGCTTCGTCGGCTTCGAGGCCACTGTGGTGCTCTCCGAGGAGGCCAAGGACCCGAAGCGGACGATCGCCCGGGCGACCCACCTGGCCGTCATCCTCGCCGGCCTGCTCTGCGGGCTGTCGGCCTGGGCGATGTCGGTCACCACCGGGCCGAGCCAGGTGGTCGCGGCCGCCCAGGCGAACCGCACCGACATGGTCTTCGAACTGGTCGCCCCGCACGTGCCGGCGATCCTGGTCCAGGTGGGCTACATCCTGTTCATGACGAGCGTCTTCGCCGCCCTGCTCGCGTTCCACGCCGCCGTGGCCCGCTACCAGTTCGCTCTCGGGCGCGAGGGTGTGCTGCCCGCGGCCTGGGGCCGGACCCACCCGCGTACCGGTGCCCCGCTGATGGGGTCGATCACCCAGAGCGTGCTCGCGCTCGCCGTGCTCTCGGCCTACGCCGTGGCCGGCCTGGAGCCGCTGTTCTGGGTCTTCGCCTGGTTGACCACGATCGGCGGGCTCGGGGTGCTGTTCCTGATGTGGGCCGCGTCGTTCGCGGTGCTCGCCTTCTTCGTGCGCAACCGCGGCAAGGAGAACGCCTGGCGGTCGCAGATCGCCCCGATGATCGCGTTCCTGTTGCTCAGCGCCGTCCTCGGGATCACCATCATCGGCTTCGGCGAGATCCTGCAGGTCTCCGGCGACTCGCCGTTCCAGTGGCTGGTCCCGGTGCTCTACATCGGAGTCGCGGCGATCGGCGTCGGCTGGGCGCTGGTCATGCGCGCCGCGCGGCCCGAGGCGTACGCGGCCATCGGCCGGGGCGTGGACGGCCGGACCATCGCGTTACCGGAAGGCCCCCCTTTGACCAAAGGGTCACATGAACCGGTGGGGGCCCGCGGATACCACTACTGAGCCATTCATCGGAGAGGAAGGAGGTCAGGGAGATGGCATACGACGGCCCGGAGCCACTGATCAGTGACGCCGTGGCCGCCGGCCCGAAGGATGCCAGCGGGCCGGCGGGCGTTCCCCCCGCCGCGCCGGCCCCGCATCACCACCTGACGTTCCTCGCGGCGCGCCCCGGACGGACAAGGTCCGGGGTATCGGCAGCGCCCCGGCGGAGCGCCACCCACCCGGCTCGGAGCCGGAACGCCCGGGTCCTGGCAGGGACCCGCGCCGCGAAGGAGGCGCCTATGGCGTGATGTCCGGTGACCTTCAGGCTGCCGCGGCTTCCGCGCTGAAATCGTAGAGCCAGTACGACTGCTGATCGATCCGCTGGAAGCGCATGTTGGCAGTGAGCCGCTCGACCATGGACCGGAAGATGTGCGAGAAGTTGAGTACCTCGTCGTTGTAGGAGCAGATGTCGATGCCGACAAGCCCGTTCTGGGTGGCGGCGGTGATGTACAACTGCTCCACCAACTGCTTGAACATGTGCCGGCCCTGGGCCTTGGGGTGCACCGCGACGAATCCGATGTACCAGATCCGGTTGCCCGCGTAGTGCTCGGGCCAGTGCCGCTCGAAGTACTGCGGTGCGATCAGTGGCACCGCGTCGAGGTTGTTGGTGTAGGTGGCCAGACCGCACAGGGTCCCGTCATCGCCCACGCAGAGGTACTTCTGGACCCGCGCGTCGTCCATGACCTCGTCGAATTCGTGGCGGTACATCAGGTGCCGCTGCACCGCCATCGTGTTCAGCTCCCGGAACGCGGAGAGGTACAGCTGCCATGCGGCCTCTCCGAGCTCGTCGTCGTTGATCTGATCGACAATTTTGATGACCATGCTGTGCTCCCCGCAATGCTGCCGGTCGGAGACCATCGACCCACGACTGCACTGAAGTTGATCGATGGGTATTTGACCAACAGCGTACGGAGAGTGATTCAAGAACAACAGACTGTGAGCAGCACATTTTTGGTCTTGGACCGGTCTGAACGCCTAGATCGGCAATTTTGGCACACCAAGGTCATGTACTTGCTGCACGTTGCACAAAGGACACGCCCCTGGCGACCGGCCGGGTCGTCGCCGCCTCGCGCGCGAGCGGCGGCGGCCCGCTCGCCGTTTCGCCGTCAGCTGGAGGGCGCCCCGAGGCTCCGGCGCGACGCCGCGCTGCCGCCGTAGCTGACGGCGATCATCACCGCGACGCACACCAGGGCGATCGCCGGCGCGAGGGTGAAACCGTACCGGATCCCGGTCGCCACCAGCGGCCCGGCGAGCGCTGAACCGGTGGCGCTGCCGACCGCGAAGGCGGTCGCTACCCAGGCGAACGCCTCGGCGACGGTGCCCGGCGCCGCCAGCCGGTCGGCCGCCAGAAAGACCGCGGTCAGCAACGGGGGCAGGGCCATCCCGCTGACGGCCAGCAGCACGGCCATCAGTGCCGGGCGCGGGGTCGCGAGCAGCGGGAGAAACCCGGCCGCGAGCGCACCGGCGAGCAGCGGCAGCCGGCGCGGACCACCGGGACCGGCCCGGGTGTAGAGCAGGCCGCCGGCCAGCGCCCCCACCGCCTGGGCCGCGAGCAGCCATCCGCTGAGCGACCTGGTGCCCGCAGCCTCCGCGTAGCCGGTCAGCGCGACCGGGATGCTGCCGATCGCCAGGCCCGTGCAGCCGACCCCGGCCAGCATCAGCGCGAAGCGGTGCGAGCGCAGCGGTCCGGCCCAGTGCCGCACCGCCGGCACCCCGCGCCATGACCGCACGGCCGGCGTCGTCGCGAACACGGCTGTGCCGGCCAGTTGCAGCACCGCGGCGGTGAGCAGGCCGGCGGACGGGCCGCCGAGGGCCACCGCGGCCACCGTGGTCAGCGGGCCGACCACGAAGATCACTTCCTGGACGGCGATGTCCAGCGCGTACGCCGCGGGCACGACCGCCGGGGCCAGCAGATCCGGCCACAGCGCCCGCAGGCAGGCCTCCAGCGGCGGGGTGCCGGCCCCGGCCAGCGCCGCACCCACGGCGGCGGCGGGTGTGCTGTGCCCGCCGACCGCGACGGTGACGAACCCGGCCCCGGAGACCAGCGCCGAGATCCACAGCACCGGCGGCTGGCGCCACCGGTCGACGGTGCGGGCCAGCAGCGGCGCGCTCACCGCCATCGCCGCCGTGTACGC